>Ga0335072_10002096_pt1 | contig 31460 bp, 31 predicted proteins | sample Lox_Sample_21_FD_206725 | JGI IMG/M metagenome (GOLD analysis project Ga0335072, IMG submission 206725) | Soil microbial communities from Loxahatchee National Wildlife Refuge, Florida, United States - Lox_Sample_2.1 | ecosystem: Environmental > Terrestrial > Soil > Wetlands | place: USA...
GCTTTTCCACCCGTACCGCTCCTCTGCTAACCTTCGTCATTGGCTGGTCTCCTTTTGCACTCCGAGTGCGTTGCGAACAGCTTAATGCCGATTCGCGAGACCAGCCGTCTCATCCCATCTGAAGGCCACGCAAATCGGCCGTATTTCAGGGGGTTGAAACCCCCTGCTCCCTCCGGATTTTTCCATCTACAGCCGGGGCAATCGGATTTGGATTTGCAACCATGAACAGCGGCGGCTTTGAAAGGCCAGGGCTTCAGCCGTGCCGATGGATTATGTCAAAAAACATCCTCGGCTCTAGCCGCGGAGGGATGTATTTCCCGGCGCAACCCCGTCAGGGCCTGAAGGCCGGGCATTTTCCCAGCAGCTCTCTACGGCACGGCTGAAGCCGTGCCCTTTCAAGACAAATTCTTCCCGTATCTTGGAATGCGATTGCCCTGATTTACAGCTGGAGTAAGATTGACATGTGCATAACATGCAAATATGCTTGAAGCATGGAACGCATGATTCAGGTCCGCAATGTCCCGGATGCTCTTCATCGCAGGCTCAAGGCCCGGGCTGCGATGGCGGGCATGTCGCTCTCCGACTATTTGCTCGGGGAGCTGCGCGAGGTCGCGGAGCGTCCGACGCTGGCCGAGTTCCGCACGCGTCTGCATGCGCGCAAGCCGGTTTCCGGCGATTTTGACACCGGCGCCCTGGTGCGCGAGGAACGCGCTGCGCGATGATCGTGCTCGACGCTTCGGCGGCCGTCGACTGGCTGCTTCAAACCCCGGCCGGTGAGCGCATCGAGCAGCGCATCTATGGGCGCCCTCACACGGCGCGCCCTCACGGGCAAGCTGAAACCCTGCACACCGTGCACCTGCTCGATGTGGAATTTGCCCAGGTTCTGCGGCGTCTGGTGCGCGAGGGAACGCTGACGCCCAAACGGGCCGCGGAGGCCATTGAGGACCTGACGGCTCTTCGCGTCACACGCTACGCTCCTGTAGTGCTGCTCGACCGGATCTGGCGGCTGCGGCACAATTTGAGTGCTTCCGATGCGGCCTATGTGGCGCTCGCCGAAGAGTTGAAGGCTCCGTTAATCACGCGCGACCAGAGGCTTGCCGCGGCCCCCGGCCATGGGGCGGCGGTCGAGGTCTTCTAGACCGGCCGAAGCTTCAACTTTCACGGTCCCTGAAGGCCCCAGGCCCGCGTCTTTTCGCCCCTTGGTTCCGGATTGGCTGTGATACAGGAGGAACCTCGACTTGAAAGAGGCTATCGAGCAGTATAGGCTCAGCCCATGCTTGCAGACTGGTTGCCACGGGTTCTTGTTCCCGCAATCATCGTGTTTGTACTCGCCCTTTTTAAACGGATGGCTCCGCCTCGTTCCCGTACTGTCCAACATCGCTACGACGAGATGCAAGCTCCTGAGCCGCTCCCCACTGGAACAATCGGAGGTGCGATGTGGGGCTTAGGGATAGCACTAGCCTTGACCTTCTTTGTGCTCCGGGCCGCAAATCATTGGTGGGCTTCGCTGGACGGCCCGGCAATTCTGACACAGTATGCCTCTCCAGCCATCTGGTGCTTTTTCCCCCTGTTCGCTGCGCTGTCAGTCCCTTGGCCCCTCACAGTCTGGTATCTGCGGAAGGTGGGGAGATGGGAAGAAGCCGACAGCATCGAAGATGCGTCCGACAGCCAAGGCGGGATGAATATGTTTCGAGTCATGAAATGGTTCAGCATTGGATTGGTAGGCCCAATTGCGTTCTTTACGCTGCTTGCGATTCCCATTCATATGTCAATCAGCGATTCGGAGGTGCGAGTTGGCCGCTATGCCTCTTTTCAAGAAAAGAGGTTCCCCTTAAACGAGGCTAGGCGATTAACCATCGTTGATGGGTATCGGCTGAGGGACGGCAGTTTTCGGTCTGCCAAAGACGTAATCGTGGACTTCGCCGATGGGAGCAGACTTCGCGGAAATCAGGTCGGAGACGGCGGAACGGGTGTTCGTGACGACGTAATTCAACTGCTCATCGCAAAGACAGGTCTCGCACCAGAACACGCTGCGACAGAGGACGAAATTCCAACGCTTCGCACAGAAAGATGACCAACCTTGCGGATTATTTTTGTATTGTCGCCAATTCGGAACTATCGGTCTGCTTGACTGTTTCGCGCCGCCCCTACGGGGCTGCCACCGGGTTTCGCAGCTAACCCAGGACCGCCCCTTCGACTTCGCTCAGGGTTGTCCTGGGCTAAATTCCCTGGCCCCTACGGGGCCGATGATGCGGGCGTGTCGTCGCCAATGCGGAAGTCGCCGCCTGAATGGCGGGTGGCCACGATCTCAGAGGCATCATGATTCAACTTAGGGTGAGGGTGCCTCCGGTCTCGATTCTGAGACCGGATGACGGCAAATTCTATTACATCGGCGCTTCTGAGCCATTACGCCTGGATCGTCGCTAATTGGGAAGTTTCTGTTTTTGAGGATTTAGCGAGTTGGCTTCCGCTTCGCGGAAATGGCAGGTTAGCGAGTTGGCGGAATTGGTGGCGGGTGGGCCGTCCTTGGCTTCGCGGGTGGTTAGCCGCCCATTCGGAACTATCGGCCTGCTTGACTGTTTCGCTCCGCCCCTACGGGGCGGCAATTACTTTCTGCAGCTATCCCAGGACTGCGTTCGCTGACGCGAACTTGTCCTCCACCCCAACGAGCACAAATCGCTCGCCGGGGACCCCGGTCCTGGGCTAATATCCCATGGCCCCTACGGGGCCGGAAATGCAGCCCGGTGTAGCTTCCGCCCGCCAGCAAGGTTGGAATCGCGAGTGGTATCGTCGGCAATCGGGAAGTAGCCCAGATTTTGCTGGGGCGGGTCTCAGCCAAAAACAACCGCGGATCCTTCGGCTACGCTCACGATGACAGCGCGATGGAGCGGGGCAAATTCCTCCGTTTGCCGATGATAAGCTAGTGCTTGAAGGGCTTTGCGCGCCAGTGGCGCTGAGCCCTTTCTTTGCGCCGCTCTCATGGATGTCCGCTTCCTACGCAACTTCGCTATCATCGCCCACATCGACCACGGAAAGTCGACGCTGAGCGACCGTCTGCTGGAGCTGACGGGATCGGTGACGAGCCGGGAGATGCAGGCGCAGATCCTGGACGATATGGATCTGGAGCGGGAGCGGGGGATCACGATCAAGGCTCACGCGGTGCGCATGATGTATAAGGCGCGGGACGGGCAGACGTATCAACTGAATTTGATTGACACGCCGGGGCACGTGGACTTCAGCTACGAGGTTTCGCGCTCACTGGCCTCGTGCGAGGGGGCGCTGCTGGTGGTGGATGCGAGCCAGGGCGTGGAGGCGCAGACGCTGGCCAATGCGTACCTGGCGATCAACCACGGGCTGGAGATTATTCCGGTGATCAACAAGATCGATCTGCCTTCGGCCGACGTGACGCGGACGCAGGAGGCGATCGAGCAGGCGGTGGGGCTGGATGCGACCGATGCGATCCCGGTGAGCGCGAAGACGGGCCAGGGCGTGGACGAGGTGCTGGAGGCGATCGTGCACCGGCTGCCGCCGCCGACCGGCGATCCGGAAGCGCCGCTGCAGGCGCTGATCTTCGACTCGTGGTTCGACGCCTACCGCGGGGTGATTGTGCTGGCGCGCGTGATGCAGGGAACGATGCGCAAGGGGCAGCGGATCCGGCTGATGTCGAATGGGACGGCGCACGAGATTGAGTCGATGGGCGTGCTGTGCCCGAAGCCTGTAGAGATAGGGGAGCTGACGGCGGGCGAGGTGGGGTTCTTCGCGGCGACGATCAAGAATGTGGCCGACACCAAGATCGGCGATACGGTGACGGATGATGCGCGGCCGGCGGCCCACGCGCTGCCGGGGTTCGAGGACATCAAGCCGATGGTGTTCTCGGGGCTCTACACCGTGGACGCGCATGAACACACGCTGCTGCGGGATGCGCTCGAAAAATTGCGGCTGAACGATTCTTCGTTTTTCTTCGAGCCGGAGAGCTCGGTGGCGCTGGGGTTCGGATTCCGGTGCGGGTTCCTGGGGCTGCTGCACATGGAGATCATCCAGGAGCGGCTGGAGCGGGAGTACGAGCTGGATCTGATTACGACGGCGCCAGGGGTGCGGTACCACATCCGGCTGACGGACGGGAGCGAGCTGGAGGTGGACAACCCGTCGCGGTGGCCGGAGCCGACCAACATCGAGAGCATCCGCGAGCCGGTGATCATGGCGAAGATCCTGACCAACGAGGAGTACGTGGGTGGAATCTTCAAGCTTGTCGAAGAAAAGCGGGGCAAGCAGATCAACTTTGAGTACGTGACGCCGACGCGGGTGATGCTGACCTACGAGCTGCCGCTGAACGAGATCGTGCTGGACTTCTATGACCGGCTGAAGTCGGTTTCGCGCGGGTATGCGTCGCTCGATTACCAGCTTGCGGGCGAGTGGGAGTCGCCGATGGTGAAGCTGGATGTGCTGGTCTCCGGAGAACCCGTCGACGCGCTGAGCGTGATCGTGCACCGGGACCACGCCTACGAGCGGGGACGGGCGCTGGTGGCGAAGATGCGGGAGCTGATTCCGCGGCAGCAGTTCGAGGTGGCGATCCAGGCGGCGATCGGGGCGAAGGTGATTGCGCGGGAGACGGTGAGCGCGCTGCGCAAGAACGTGCTGGCCAAGTGCTACGGCGGGGATATTACGCGCAAGCGGAAGCTGCTGGAAAAACAGAAGGAAGGCAAGAAGCGGATGAAGCGGATCGGGAAGGTGGATATTCCGCAGGAGGCGTTCCTGGCGGTGCTGCGGGTAGGCGAAGATCAGCAGAAATAGGGTGGGTAAGGCAAGGCCGAAATAGGCAATCCAGGGCCGGTCTGCGTACTTTAGTCACCAAACGTTTACGTGGAATTGTGGAAAGCCGCCTGCCGAGGGAAAAAGCGGGGTCTGCCTGGGGAGGGCCCGGCGGAAAGGGAGCCTGGGGCGCTTTCTAGCTGAAAAATAAAGGCTTGTAATTCCTATCAGATCGGAATGCCGGTTGGCAAGAGCAGAAGTTGGAGATTTGCCGCAGGCTTTCCGCCCAAAATCCACATTTTTTTCCACAGAAGAATGCGGTTGTGAATTGCGCCTGCTTCAGGCTGCCAGGCGTAGTTCTTAACCTGCATGAAACGATTATCTTCACGCCGATGATTCGTGCTTAAGTTACGACTCTGCGAATCCGGGCGCCCCTCCGGGTGAGGCGCCGGAGCGCAGACCAGGAGGAGCCGGATTTGAGGTGAACTCCGCCGCACCGGGCGGCGGAGTGAGTCAGTGCGAGGCCGGCCTGGGAGCGGGAGCCGGAGCATCGGGAACGCCGCCCTGCCCGGTGGTGGGCGGAGCCGGCACACCCGACTGGGTGTTATATGCCTCGATTACGGCCTTGGTGATGTTGGTGGACTCGCCGGCAAAGAGCACCGGGGTCTGCTGGTCGCTGATGTCGAGGACCAGCGTGTAGCCCTCTTTTTCAGCGTAAGACTTCATGACGTCGTAGACCTTGGCGGCGAGGACGTTGTACTGCTGGCCCATGTCCTGCTGAAAGTCGCTGCGCGCGTCCTGGTAGTCGCGATCCAACTGCTTCTTTTTGTCGTCGATGACCTTGGCGCGGGCGGCGCGCTCGGCGTCGGTGAGTTTGGGGCCGTCGGCCTGGAGCTGCTTGGTGAGGGTGTCGACCTGGTCGCTCAGGGTCTTGATGGTGGTCTGGCGGGGCTCGTATTTCTTTTCGAGGGCGGCGAAGTTGGTCTGGCCTTCGTTGGTCTGCGCGACAGCGAGCTGGAAGGCGATGACGGCGATCTTGGTGGGCGGAGCCGGCTTGCTGGCGGCCGGGGTCTGAGCCTGGACGGCGGGCACGAGGCCGGCGACCAGGAGAGCTGCAATGGCTATGGTGCGCTTCATCTAGTTCGAAAACTCCTTCGATATCCCTGAGTGGCTGTTGCTATTAGACGCATCGATGCGCGCCAGGTACGCGGGACAGGCACGTCACTTCGATTTGATCCTGTCCAAACGCCGGCAGCGCCAGCGGCCGTGCGAACAAGCCAGTGCCTCCTCAAGGCGCCTCACGTAGCTTTTTACGGAAACCGCGCACAGGAGTGTGCGTGGAAGGGAAAAGCCGTGAAAGGAGACTTCAGCAGGAACTAGATGGATTATAGGGAGGGGCGGATGGGGCGTCAATTCCGGGGGACAGTGGACAGTGGACAGTGGACAGTGGACAGTGGTCAGGGACCCGGGGGCGGGGACCGGGATGGGGAGAGATGCATGTTCGCTGCGGGAACGCACAATTTGTCAGTTGGGGGTTGGGAGGAGGGTCCACCTGCCGTTTGCGTAGAAGTGGTAGACGGTATTGTGCTCGACGACGGAGTCGGCGACGGCGTCGTGGTCGATGAGCGGGGGGCGGGGATTCATGCCGGCCTGGACGTTGTGGACCTGGCCGGGTGAGGCCGCGTCGATGCCCCAGTTGAAACCGAGGATGCCGGTGAGGTCATGGGGTTGCAGGCGGCCGGTCTCCGGCGACGTGGCGAGAACGAAGGGTTGATCCGGGGGACGGCCGGCGAAGAAGACCAGGAGCGAGACGGTTCCGCGGGCGGAGCAGAGGAGAGCCCAGTCGGAGGAGCCGGGGGCCTGGAAGCTGCCGTTGACGACGTTTTCGGGCCGATGGGCCTCGTAGGTCTGGGGAACGAGGCAACCGACGCGATCGAGCTCCTGCTGGACGGCTTGGGGCAGTTGCGGGAAGGAATCGATAGGCAGGTGGCGGATGAGATAAGGGGTGGAGCGGCCGGCAACATTGACTTGGCCGGATTCATTGAGGTTGGCGAGGCTAGTGGGGGTTTGCGCGGTTGAAGAGATCGCGGCCAATAAAAGTGCGGCTAACAACGCTGCGCACATGCGGTATGAGGTGGAATCCATGGCAACGGCCTTAAGTCTTCATCGCAATGGAGCGAGTCTTTCGGGCTCCCATTCTAGTTCCGCAGCGGTTTGCCGGTCTTGAGCGTGTGGGCGATGCGGTCCTGGGTTTTGCGTTCGCCGGTGAGAGAGAGAAACGCTTCCAGCTCCAAGTCGAGCAGAGATTGCTCGGAGATGGGTGTGCCGGCGGTCACGCGGCCACCGGCGAGGATGTTCGCAGCCCAGCGGGCGACCTTCTGGTCGTGCTCGCTGGCGTAGCCGGCTTCGCCCATCAGATAGATGGCCATCTCCATGGAGGCCAGAGCGGGGATGCCGGGAGCGGGAATGGCGGAGCGGGGCTGCGGGGGGGTGTATCCGGCCTCGGCGAGGGCGGCGGCCTGGGCCTTGGCATCGAGGAGCAGGCGTTCGCGGTTCAGGGTGATGCGGTCAGACTGCGCGAGCAGGCCCATGGCGCGGGCTTCGGCGGCCGAGGTGGAGACTTTGGCGAGGGCGATGGTTTCGAAGGCGCGCTTGAGAGCGGCGGCGAGCTCCGTGGACTGGGCGAAGCGGGAGGGAGGGTCTTTGGGGTCCGGTGGCGCGAGGGCGAGGGCTGCGTCGATGGCGCGCAAAAGCATCTCTTTCGTTCCGCCGCCGGCGGGGATGAGGCCGACGCCGGTTTCAACCAGGCCCATGTAGAGCTCGGCGTGGGGCTGGCGGCGGGAGGCGTGGAGACAGATCTCGGCGCCGCCGCCGAGGGTGAGGCCGAAGGGCGCGACGACGACCGGGCGGGGGCAGAACTTGATGGAGGCGGTCATCCGCTGGAAGGCTCGGATGACGGCGGCGATCTCGTCGAACTCGGCATCCTGGGCGAGCATGAGGAGCTGCATGAGGTTGGCGCCGACCGAGAAGTTTTCGCGGTCGCCGGTGATGACGAAGGCGGCGAAGTCGCGGACGTAAGTCGATGCGGGGTTGAGGACGGCGGAGATGAGTGAGAGGACGTCTTCGCCGATGGCGTTTTTGAGGGAGTGGAGCTCGATGCAGGCGATGTTGTCGCCGAGGTCGATGAGGGACGCGCCGGGGTTGGTGCGGAGGATGGTGTGGCTGCGGCGGAAGTTGGCGACGGAGGCGTGGCCGGGCTGGGGCGGGATCGATTCCCAGTGGGCGGTGAGCGGGTTGAAGCATTGCGGGCCGTGCGCGGAGTACCAGGCGGCGGTGCGCGGCTCGGCGTCGATGAGTTTTTGGGCGGCGGGCGCAACGGGCAGGCCTAAGGCTCTCATGCGGGCGATGGTTTCGGCGATGCCGGCGGCGTCCCACATCTCGAAGGGGCCGAACTCCCAGTTGAAGCCGGCGCGCATGGCGCGGTCGATGGAGGGGGCGTCGGCTGCGGCTTCACCGATGGAATCGGCGGCGAAGTTCCAGAGCGAGGCGAGGAGCGGCCAGAGGAAGGCGGAGGCTTTGTCTCTGGCGGGGTCGGGTTTGAGGAGGAGGCGCAGACGCTCGGAGAGACTGGCTATGTTTTTGGCGGTCTCGAGGGCGGGGAGGGCCGGTTTGACGGAAGGGCGGTATTCGAAGGTGGCGGGATCGAGGACGAGACGGTCTTCTTTGCCTTCGGCGCCGCGGGCTTTTTTATAGAAGCCTTGCCTGGTCTTGTCGCCGAGCCAGTTGCGGCGGACGAGTTCTTCGAGGATTGCCGTGAAGGGGCCGGCGGGCGTGCCTTGGGGGAAGTTGGAGGCGACGTGGGCGAGGACGTCGAGACCGACGAGGTCGGCGAGGCGAAAGGTGCCGGTGCGGGGCCAGCCGAGGGCGGGGCCGGTGAGGGCGTCCACTTCTTCGATAGTCAGGCCCTGGTTGAGCATCAGGTTGGCGGCGGTGAAGAGGACGGTGACGCCGATGCGGTTGGCGATGAAGTTGGGCGTGTCGCGGGCGTAGACGACCTGCTTGCCGAGGATGCGGTCGGCGAAGGCGGCAAAGGCGGAGACGGCGGCGGGATCGGTCTCGGGGGTGGGGATCACTTCAACCAGGCGCATGTAGCGCGGGGGATTGAAGAAGTGGGTGCCGAAGAAGCGGGCGCGGAGGGGGCCGAGGGATGCGGCGATCTGGGCGATGGGCAGGCCGGAGGTGTTGGTGGTGAGCAGGGCGTGCGCGGCGACGTGCGGGGCGACGCGGGCCAGCAGCGCGGTTTTGATGGCGAGATTCTCGGCGACGGCTTCGATGATCCAGTCGCATTGGGCTAATTTCGGCAGATCGTCGTCGAAGTTGCCGGCGGCGATGAGCGATGCGGCCGATGGCTCGTAGAGGGCGGCGGGCTTGGATTGGGCGAGGGCGTTGAGGGCGGCCTGGGCGAGCGGCTGCGCCGTTCCATCCCTGGGAGGAAGATCGAGCAGGAGGACGGGGATGCCGGCGTTGGCGAGATGGGCGGCGATGCGGGAGCCCATGGTTCCGGCGCCGAGGACGGCGGCGCGGCGGACGAGGAGCGGCTGGATTTCGAGTGCGAGGGCGGGCGCTTCTGCGACGGTGCTCATGGGGGAGTGCTCCCTGCGTGGTTGGATGGTGAAACGCGACGCCGCGCGCAAACGGAGGCAGCATACGGGAGTTGGGTGGAGGGGTCAAGCGCACGAGGTTTCCAGCCGGGTCATTGGATCGTATGTTTACCAATCCCAGGTCTCAAAATATCGGGATCCTTCGATGGGCTCAGGGCCGGGTCGGTGGCACAAGACAACGACCCGGCGAAGGCCTGACTTGAGCGCAGCCGAAAGGGGGGTACCCGGGGAGTGGCGGAGATTGATGCGCTGATGCATCCGTGTATCCCACCTTAGCCGCAAAAACAAAGACGCGGCGAAGGTGGGGCACCCGGAGTGTGGCGGAGATTGATGCGCTGATGCATCCGTGTATCCCACCTTAGCCGCAAAAACAAAGACGCGGCGAAGGTGGGGCACCCGGAGTGTGGTGGGGATTGATGCGCTGATGCATCCGTGTATCCCACCTTAGCCGCAAAAACAAAGACGCGGCGAAGGTGGGGCACCCGGCCACGAAGGATGAATTCGTCCCGGCCCTACGGGGCGGGGGCATCGTTGTGGTGCGCTATCCCAGGGTTCCGTCCGCCACGGCGGACTCCACCCTGGGCTACTCTCGACTCCTCCCTCCGGGAGGAACGCCGGCGGAAAGGCAGGCTTGGAAAAACCGCTGCCCCGGCCAATTGTTTCACTTGATGACGCCGCGCTGGGTGCGTTCGAGGAAGCGGATCAGTTCGGCCGTGTCGTCGCCTTCGATGGCGCGGAGCCGCTCGAGGGCCTGGGTGGTGTTGAGCTTCGAGGAGAGCAGGAGACGGAAGGCTCTTTGCAGCGCTTTGAGGCGTTCGGGGGTGAAGCCGCGGCGCTCGAGACCGATTTTGTTGATGCCGTAGGCCTTGTTTTCGCGGCGGGCCGAGGTGAGCGAGAAGGGCAGCACGTCCTGGGTGACGATGGTGCCGCCGCCGATGAAGGCGTAGCGGCCGATGGTGCAGTGCTGGTGGACGGGGCAGAAGGCGCCGAGGGTCACGTAGTCCTCAATGACAACGTGGCCGGCGAGGGTGGCGGCGTTGGCGAGGATGCAGTGGCTGCCGATGTGGCTGTCGTGGCCGACGTGGGCGCAGGTCATGAGCAGGCAGTTGGAGCCGATGGTGGTGACGCCGCCGCCGCCCACCGTGCCGCGGCTGACGGTGACGCTCTCGCGGATGGTGTTGTCGTCGGCGAGGATGGTCTGGGTGGGCTCGCCCTTGTACTTGAGGTCCTGAGGGGCAACGCCGATGGAGCAGAAGGGATAGAAGGTGTTGCGGGCGCCGATGCGGGTGCGGCCGTCGAGGACGACGTGGGAGATGAGGACGCAGTCTTCGCCGAGAACGACCTCGGGGCCGATGGTGCAATAGGGGCCGACGGTGCAGGAGGCGGGGATGTGAGCACCGGGAGCGACGATCGCGCTCGAATGAATGCTCACTCGGCGATCTCCGCGGCCTCGACGGGGGTGGGGGCTTGCGGCGGGGCGTCGACGAGAGTGGCTTCGGCGCGGGGCTCGCGCTGGCGGGGGACGACGGAGCAGGTGAGGGTGGCTTCGCAGGCGAGCTTGCCGTCGACGGAGGCCCTGCCCTCGATGCGGCCGGCGCGGGAGCGGAAGGCGAGCACCGTGACCTCGATGCGCAACTGGTCGCCGGGCGTGACGGGGCGGCGGAACCTGGCGCGCTCGATGCCAGTGAAGACGACGAGCTTTTTATGGCGGTCGGGGAGCTCGTGCATCATGATGATGCCGCCCGCCTGGGCCATGGCCTCGACGACGAGCACACCGGGCATGATGGGGTAGCCGGGAAAGTGGCCCTGGAAGAAGGGCTCGTTGATGGTGACGTTCTTGACGGCGACGAGGCGGCGGGCGGGCTCGAACTCGACGATGCGGTCGATCAAGAGGAACGGGTAACGGTGAGGGAGGAAATCCAGGATCTCCTGGATGTCGAAGGTCATGCTCGGACTCCGATGAAGGCGCAGGCGGGCGCGCCGCGCTCCTTTGGATTATACCCAAGCTCGAAAGCGGCTCATGGCTTGCGTGGTTTGCTGCCTTGAAGCAAGAGGGCGGCGGAGCCTAGGATGCTCGCAGGGCCGGGTTACCGATGCGGGCAGGTCAGGACGGCGGTCCGATCCGAGGAGTTTTGCCGATGGCGGAAGCAGTTCTTGTCAGCGCGGTGCGGACGCCGGTGGGGCGCGCGCCCAGGGGGATGTTCTCGACGACGCGCCCCGACGATCTGGCCGCAACTGCGTTGCGCGGAGCTTTGGAGCGGAGTGGTGGGCTGGATAGGGCCGAGGTCGAGGACGTGATCCTGGGGTGCGCGCAGCCCGAAGGCGAGCAGGGGTGGAATATCGCGCGGATGGCGGCGCTGCGGGCGGGGCTGCCGGTGGAGATTCCGGGGGCGACGGTGAACCGGCTGTGCTCGTCGGGGCTGGAGGCGATTGCGCTGGCCGATCTGCGCATTCGCGCGGGGGGCTGCCGGGTGGTGATGGCGGGGGGCGCGGAGTCGATGAGCCTGATCCCGATGGGCGGCAACAAGCCGAGCCCGAACCCATGGCTGGTGGAGAACTATCCGGCTTCGCTGCTGACGATGGGGCTGACGGCGGAGCGGGTGGCGCGGCACTACGGGGTAGGCCGCGAGGATCAGGACGCATTTGCGCTGGCGAGCCACAAAAAGGCGCTGGCGGCGCAGGGCGCGGGGCGGTTTGACGATGAGCTGGTTCCGGTTCCCGTGACGGCGGGCGTTCCGAACGGGAAGGCCGGCGAGGCGGCGGTTGCGGAGAAGGTTATCGCGGCGGATGAGGGACCGAGGGCGGATACTTCGGCGGAGGCGCTGGCGAAGCTGAAGCCGGTATTTCACGCGCAGGGGACGGTGACGGCGGGCAACTCGTCGCAGACCTCGGACGGGGCGGCGGCGGTGGTGCTGATGGAGGCGGGGCGGGCGCGGGAGCTGGGGATTGCGCCGCTGGCGCGGCTGGCGGCGTATGCGGCGGTGGGTTGCCTGCCGGAGGAGATGGGCATGGGGCCGGTGGCGGCGGTGCCCAAGGCGCTCAAGCTGGCCGGGCTGAGGCTCGAAGATATTGGATTGATCGAGCTGAACGAGGCCTTCGCGGCGCAGGCGCTGGCGGTGATCCGGGAGCTGGGGCTGGACCCGGAGCGGGTGAACGTGAACGGGGGCGCGATCGCGCTGGGGCATCCGCTGGGGTGCACGGGGGCCAAGCTGACCGCGACACTGCTGGCCGAGATGGGCCGGCGCGGCGTGCGCTACGGGATGGTGACGATGTGCGTGGGCGGCGGGATGGGGGCGGCGGGGATTTTTGAGCGGCTGGGCTGATCACCGCGCGGATCGATGAACGAAATACCAGCGGCCGGGATTGCTCCCGGCCGCTGGTATTTGAATCGAGTTTTGTGGCGAGCGCTACGCCTTGGCGGTAGCCAGGGTCTTGAGGCGGGCGTTGAGGCGGCTCTTGTAGCGGGAGACGGTGTTGCCGTGCAGAATGCCCTTCTGCACGCTCTTGTCGAGCGCGGAGACGGTGGCGCGGAACTGAGTCTGGGCGGCTGCTACGTCGCCCTTGGCCAGGGCCTCGCGCATGGCGCGCAGGCTGGTGCGCACGCGGCTGCGGTTGGCGCGGTTCACTTCCGTGCGGGTCTCGGTCTGGCGGGTGCGCTTGAGCGCAGAAACATGGTTAGCCATGAAAGTTCCTTCAATCTCTTCCGGTGTGGAGTGATGCGGCTGAGGATGCAAGCCGGGCCGCATCTCACGCAATTCCTTAGTCTACGGGAATGTTGGCCGCGGGTCAACGCAGGCGATTGCGGACCGGATGATTTAAGGGCCAATTTTTAGAGGTCATCCCCCAGGGGCTAAAGAGGCCGCGGGGAAGCTTCCGGGGACAGCGAACTCGATAAAGGATGAGCCGGGCTGAAGCCCCGCTCATCCTGCTGACCTTATCGGCCCGGCTCAAGCGACCCCGACAGGCAAGACCGGCTTGCCGGGGACCTGGAGGCTGTTATTCACTCTCGTGCGGAAGCCGCAGGGCAAGGGGATGCAGGGGCGAACGCGCGTACGCTTCAAACTGACTTGCTGCCGCCCGGTGACATGCTCTGCGAAACGATTTAACCTGTTGAATACGATGCGCAGGATTGGCTCGACTCCGTTCGCCTTCCCCGACTTCAGCGGCGCCACCAGGCGCCTGGTGCTCGTCAATCTGATCGCGTTTTTCGCGGTGCTGCTGGCGCAGTGGGGGTTTCGCGATACGGCCGGCGCAGTGCTCGCGCACCTTACCTTTCAGCCGTGGGAGTTTCTGCACGGCGAGCTGTGGCAGCCGCTGACCTACAGTTTTGTCCACGCGGGCAGTTTTGTCCACGCGGGGATTCTGGGAACGGCCCTGGAGCTGCTGACGCTCTGGTTCCTGGCCGGGTTTCTGGAGAACTATCACAACGCCAACTGGATCTATGGGCTGTACGGGATCTCGGTGCTGGGGACGGCGGCGGCCGCGGTGGTGATCTACCTGGGCGGCGCGATGATCGGATTTCCGCCGGAGCCGTTTCCGCTTTATGGGTGCTTCGGGGCCATCTTCGGGATGCTGGCGGCCATCGGGGTGCTGTACGGGGAGGTGGAGTTCCTGCTGTTGTTCGCGATCGGCATCAAGGCCAAGTACATGGCCATCATCTTCGCGCTGATTGCGGTGGCCATGCTGTTTACGTCGGAGCGGATGTATGCCTTTGCGCAACTGGGCGGAGCGGCGGCGGCGCTGCTCTATGTACGTTCGGCGCCGCGGCGGGGGATGAAATTTGTGCTGAGCGAGCAGTGGTACGGGCTGCGCAACCGCTATTACCGGTGGAAGCGGCGGAGGGCGGCGCGCAAGTTCGAGGTCTACATGCGCTCGCAGGGCAAGACGGTGAAGTTCGATGGGCAGGGCCGGCCGATTCGCGACCGCTCCGGCAGCGAGGACGCCGAAGACAAGAAGCGCTGGAACTGAGCGATGACGAATCGATGACGGATGATATTGACCGGATCGGGACGATTCGCGGCGACTACGACCGGATTGCGGAGGAGTACGCGCGGCGGATTTACCGGGAGCTTGAGGGCAAGCCGCTCGACCGCGATCTGCTGCGGCGGTTTGCCGCGGCCACCAATGGCCGTGGGCCAGTCTGCGACATGGGCTGCGGGCCCGGGCACGTGGCGCGGTTTCTGCGCGACCTGGGAGCCGAGGTCTTCGGGCTCGATCTTTCGCCGGGGATGCTGGAAGCGGCGCGGAGACTGAACCCGGAGATCCAGTTTCGCGAGGGCAACATGCTGGCGCTGCCGCTGGCGGAGGGCGAGCTGGCGGGCATTGCGGCGTTTTATGCGATTGTGAACCTTGGCGCGGAGTGGCTGCCCACGGCGTTCGCCGAGATGCATCGCGTGCTGGCGCCGGGCGGGCTGCTGCTGCTGGCGTTTCATGCCGGGGACGAAGTGATCCGGCCGGGCGAGGAGTTGGGGCAGCCGATCGCGATGGAGTTTTTCTACTTTCCGCCGGTCTGGGTGCGCACCCTGCTGGTGGAGGCCGGGTTCGAGATCGAGGAGATCGTGGAACGCGAGCCGTACGGGCCCGAGGTGGAGTACCAGAGCCAGCGGGCGTATATCTTCGCGCGGAGGCCGGGGGATTTGCCGGCGTGACGGTAGCGCGAACCGGAAAAGCGCGGCCAGTTCGATACAATCCTCCTTGCAATGACCAACATGATTGCTTTTTTGTTTCCGGGGCAGGGTTCGCAGGCCGTGGGGATGGGGCGCGAGCTGGCCGAGAGGTTTCCCCTTGCTGCGCAGACGATGGCCGAGGCCGACGAGGCGCTGGGGTTTGCACTTTCAAAGCTGATCTGGGAAGGGCCCGACGAGGAGCTGCGGCTGACCGAGAACACGCAGCCGGCGATTTTGACGGTAAGCGTGGCGGCGGCGCGGGTGCTGGCCGGGCAGGGTGTGGAACCGGCGCTGGCGGCGGGGCACTCGCTGGGCGAGTGGTCGGCGCATGTGGCGGCGGGAACGCTGGGGTTTGCCGATGCGGTGCGGGCGGTAAAGGCGCGCGGACGGGCGATGCAGTTGGCCGTGCCGGCGGGGCAGGGGGCGATGGCGGCCGTGCTTTCGCTGGATGCGGCGCAGGTGGCCGAGGCTTGCGCCGAAGCGGCGCGTGAAAGCGGGCTGGTTGTGGCCGCGGCCAACCTGAACTCGCCGGGGCAGACGGTGATCTCGGGGGCGATAGGGGCGGTGGAGAAGGCCATTGCACTGGCCAAGGCCAGGGGGGCGCGGCGGGCGGTGATGCTGCCGGTGAGCGCGCCGTTCCATTGCGCGCTGATGCAGCCGGCGCAGGACGAGGTGGCGCGCGTGCTGGGCGGGATTGCGATGGCCGATCCGCGGATTCCCGTGGCGGCCAATGTGACGGGGGGGCTGGTGAAGACCGCGGCCGCGGCGCGCGACGCCCTGGTGCGGCAGGTGACGGGCGCGGTGCGCTGGGTGGACTGCGCGCAGGCGCTCAAGGAGGCGGGTGCGGAGGTCTTTGTCGAGGTGGGGCCGGGCAAGGTGCTCTGCGGGCTGCTGAAGCAGATTGACCCGGCGCTGAAGACGCTGAACCTGGAAGATGGGGCGAGCCTGGAGAAGACGCTGGGGGAGCTGGCGGCGGGTTAACCGGTTCTCCAATCATCGATGCGGAGTAATCATGTTCCTGCGCGAGCGATCCACGGCCATCCCGCCCTTCGCATAAGACGCGAAGGATAGGGCCCCCTCATGGGTGCAGCTACTCTCTCTACGGCCCGAGGTAGAGCTGGACGGGCGAGAAGCTGAGGGTGCTGTTCTTGGGGTCGTAGGCGAGGAACGTGGGGTTCGACTTGAGGCCGTTGATGTAGAGCCCGACGATCAATACATTGCCGGACATGCGCTCGGCCACGATCTTGTGGCTGCGGATGATGCCGTACTGGTTATCGGGGCTGGTGCGGCTCCAGTCGTCCTGGAAGCGGGCGAAGGTGTAGGCGCTGTACTGGGCCGGATGCTGCTGCCAGTGGGGATCGTGGAACCAGATGCCGTAGGCCTTGCTGAGGTCGTTCTGCTCGACGGCGTTCATGAAGGCGTTGACGGTGGAGTTGCCAAAGATGTAGTGGTTCCAGTTCCAGGGCCAGTCGACGGGGTGGCCGGCCACGATCCACCAGGCGAGAAAGAGGGTGAAGAGGATTCCCGCCGAGGAAAAGAGGATGGTGCGATTGCGCTGGTAGCGCGCCGCATCGAATTTGGGAGCATCGAGCAGAGTCATGGATAGACCGCCTCGGAATCAGGATACGGCAAAGACAGTGGTCAGTGGTCAGTGATCAGTGCTCAGTGATCAGTGATCAGTGATCTGAAATACTGGGGCGGCCAGAGACAACCAACGTTCAACGGCTGGGCCTGCACGGGCGGCGGTGCATTCAACAAGCGGCAACGGCAATGACGAATTCCCAAACTGCCCGCCGCGCCTTCGGCCCGCGCCCACTGCCCACTGCCCCCTGACCCTGACCCTGACCCTGACCCCTGACCCCTGACCCCTGACCCCTGACCCCTGACCACTGACCACTGACCACTGACCACTGACCACTGACCACTGTAGTTAGACACCGCGGCCGGCCGGACTGTTCCCCGGGGTGCGGCGCAGATGCCGTAGAATCGCGTACAGCATGAAGTGTCCTTATTGCGGGTTCGGGCAGGATCGCGTGGTGGATTCGCGCGAGAGCAAGGAGGCCGACTCGATCCGGCGGCGGCGGGAGTGCGAGCAGTGCGGGCGGCGGTTCACCACCTACGAGCGGATCGACGAGATTCCCTACATGGTGGTGAAGAAGGACGGCCGGCGCGAGCGCTTCGACCGGCAGAAGGTGCTGAGCGGCCTGTTGCGCGCGTGCGAAAAGCGGCCGGTGCCCTCGAACGAGCTGGGTAAGATCGTGGACGCCGTTGAAGGGTTCGTGATGGATGCGCCGGAACGGGAGCGGTCCACGACCGAGATCGGCGAGCGGATCATGGAGTACCTGAAGGGGCTGGATACGGTGGCGTATATCCGGTTTGCTTCAGTGTACCGGGACTTCAAGGACGTGCGCGAGTTCAAGGAAGAGCTGGAGGGGCTGCTGGAAGGGCACAGAGCGGGGAAGAATAAGACAGGGACCAGGGACTGAGAGACAAAGGGGCTGACTAACAGGAGAACTTGTGGCGGAGCAGAAGACGCACAGGGTGACGTTGATTCCCGGGGACGGGATCGGGCCGGAGGTGACGGGGGCGGTGGTGCGCATCCTGGAAGCCACGGGGGTGAGGTTCGAGTGGGAGCGGTTCGCGGCCGGGGCCGAGGCCTTCGAGGTGCACGGGGAGTACATTCCGGCGGCGCTTTACGACTCGATCGAGCGCAACCGCGTGGCGCTGAAGGGGCCGGTGACCACGCCCATCGGCGGCGGCTTCAAGAGCATCAACGTAACGTTGCGCAAGAGGTTCGACCTGTTTGCCAACTTCAGGCCTATCCGCAATCTGCCCGGCCTCGAGACCCACTGGCCGGGCGTGGACCTGATCATCGTGCGCGAGAACACGGAGGGCGAGTACGTGGGCCTGGAGCACGAGGTGGTGCCGGGGGTGGTCGAGAGCATCAAGGTGATCAGCGAGAAGGGCTCGACGCGCATTGCGCGGTTCGCGTTCGAGTACGCGCGCAAGCACGGACGCAAGAAGATCCACTCCATCCACAAGGCCAACATCATGAAGCTCTCGGATGGGTTATTTTTGCGCTGCGCGCGCAAGGTGTCGGAGGAGTTTGCGGAGATCGTATACGGCGAGCACCTGATCGACAACACCTGCATGCAGCTGGTGATGAATCCATTCCAGTACGACATGCTGCTGCTCGAGAACCTCTACGGCGACATTGTGAGCGACCTGTGCGCGGGGCTGGTGGGCGGGCTGGGCCTGGTTCCGGGGGCGAACCTGGGCGCGGAGTGCGCGATCTTCGAGGCGGTGCACGGGTCGGCGCCGGACATCGCGGGCAAGAACGTGGCCAACCCGACGGCGCTGCTGCAGTCGGCGATCCTGATGCTGCGTCATCTCGACGAATCCACTGCGGCGGACAAAGTGCAGACGGCGCTGGAGACCGTGTACGCGGAGCGCAAGACGCTGACGCGCGACGTGGGCGGCGCGGCGGGAACGAGCCAGTTTGCCGACGCGGTGCTGGCGGCGATGGGGTAACCACGCCAGGAGCCGGCGCTACGATTTTTCGTCGAGCCGGCGCCACACGCTGACCACGCCGGTGGTGCAGCCGTTCTCTTTATCGATGATGGGCGAGGCGCTGACCTCGACGCGCATTGCGTTTCGTTCGCGGTCGAGCACGGTGGCGATGCCCTTGGCTGGTCCGCACAGGGCCATCTGGAAGCTGAGCTCCCAGCGGCCGGTGTTCGAGTAGAGCAACAGGGGAATCTTCTTTTCGATGATCTGGCCGACGAGCTCGCCGGCCTTCCAGCCGAACATGTCTTCGGCGGCGCGGTTGGCGGAACGCACAAAGCCCAAAGCGTCGGTGACGATGATGGCTTCGGCGACGGAGTCGAGGATGCTCTCGAGCCACTGGCGGGCCTGGTGGGCCTCCTGGTGTGCGACCTCCAGTTCGGTGACGTCGAAGACGACCGCGCGGATGCCCACGACATGGCCGTGGCTGTCATGCATGAGGCTGCGATGAATCTCGTGGCTGCGAAAGCCCGCTCTGCCCGTGTAGAGTGAACGGCGAATGACGGGCGGCTCGTGGCCCGAGCGCATCAACTCGAGGTATTCGCGCCGTTGCGCTTCGGCCTCGCGCGGCGCGAGGTTGTCCCACGGGGTCTTGCCTGTCAGGCAGCCCTCGTCACCGCAGTTTTGCATGCAGCCATGGCGATTGGCGCAGACGATCCGGCCTTCGGTATCCAATTCGAAATAGCATACGGGGAGGTCGTCGATGGCGATAGTTTCGGCCGCGGCCTTCGTTCGAGCGCACGTATCGTTCATGGGTCTCACCAGGCGGCTGCCGGCTCCATCGACAGCCTGTAAAGATCGTCGGCCGCGTGCAGGGCAGAGATCGGGGTGATTTTGAAGTCCAGAGGGATGCGCAGCATGATGTTGCGTCCCTCGACGTTGACGGTGATGTCGCGATTGCGGGCGACGATGCGCTGCAGCTCCGCATTTACGACCTGCTCGTTGACGCGGTTCTGGAGGACGGCGAGCAGCTCGGAGTCGCTCCAGTGGTAGATGACGTCGTCGCGGTGGAGGCTGTGGGTGAGGAAGGCCGACACGGCCATAAGGGAGTCCTGCACGGTCTCCTCGCCAAAGCGCTCGATGATCATGTCGAGGCAGCCGAGGCGGAAGTGGGCAATGTAGCCTTTGCCGCCGCGGTCCATGATCGTCTTGACGAACTCGACGGCGCTGCCGCCTCCGCGCAGGCCGGCGGCGTTGTTATTGGTGGTGGTCAGGTCGGCAACTTTCAACGGAGACGGCGGCTGGTTGTTGTCGCTGCTGGCCGGTGGGTGCAGGAACTCCTCGAGGAGCGCCCGGCAGGCCTGAATCTCTTCGGCGGTAGTAAGGGACGCGGCCTTGCGGACCAGTTGTGCGGCTGCGGGTTTGGCGGGGTCGACATTGAGGGTCGCCAGGAGCTCGCGCAGCAGCGTTTCTGTGAGCGAGCGCCAGCGGGCCAGCCGTTCGCGCAGGGTTGCCTCGGAGCCATTGCGGTAACTTTCGAACTCGTGCAGGATGGCGCGGATGAGAGCCAGCTTCTCCTCGTCGGGCAGACGGTCTGGCAGGCGCAGGGACAGCTTGTTCACACTCGCGCGGAACGCGTTGCAGGCCGCCGCGTCCACTTCGGGCATGCCCCGCGCTGCGCCTTCGGCCAGCAGAGTGAGGAAGCGTTCGGGGTTGGGAAGCTGGTTGGCTTCTCCGGCCGCCGGCGGCTGGTCTTTCCCGGCCATCGGGCGAAGGTTCAATGCGAACGCTCCTTCTCTGAGATCATCGGCTGAAGTCGCCGTAACAAGAGCCGGCGCGGCTAAGTTTGGCTCCGGGCCGAGTCATCCCGGCTAAACCGCGCTCATGGGGCAGGCTGCGATCTCCGGGCTGACACCTGTAGCTTTCAAGACGCGATAGAGCCGAACCGCCCCGCACTGAATCGGAAGGCTTTCTCCTGTACACTAGAGTGTTTACGACCATGAAAAGCAGATATCCCATCGGCATCCTGGGCGCGACCGGAATGGTCGGCCAGCGCTACATCCAACTGCTCGAAGACCATCCCTGGTTCGAGATTACGTGGCTGGCGGCCAGCGACCGCTCCAGCGGGAAGCGTTATGGCGAGGCCGTGAAGTGGCGGCTGGATACGGCGCTGCCGGAGCGGATCGCGAAGCTGACCGTGTCGCCGGCGGAGCCTGACGGCGCGCCGCGGATTATCTTTGCCAGCGTGGACGCCGGCATCGCCCGCGAGCTGGAGCCGAAGTTTGCGGCCGCCGGGTGCGCGGTGATCTCGAACTCGAGCGCCTTCCGCATGGCCGCGAACGTGCCGCTGGTGCTGCCGGAGGTGAATGCCGGACACCTGGCGATGATCGAGGAGCAGCCTTGGCGCAAGGAGGCAGGCGGCTACATTGTCACCAACTCGAACTGTTCGGCGATGGGGCTGGTGCTGGCGCTCAAACCGATCGAGGAGCGGTTCGGGCTGGAGCAGATCTTTGTGACCACGATGCAGGCGGTGAGCGGCGCCGGGTACCCGGGCGTGGCGTCGATGGACATCCTGGACAACGTGATCCCGTATATCGGCGGCGAGGAAGAGAAGATGGAGACCGAGACGCTGAAGCTGCTGGGCAAGCTCGAGGGCTCCGCGGTTAGGCCGCTGGGGGCGAAGATGACCGCGCACTGCAACCGCGTGCCGGTGCTGGATGGGCACACGGAGTGCGTGTCAATTAAGCTGGGCAACAAGCTGGGCCGCGCCGTGACGCGCGAGGAGATCCTGGCGGCGTGGGCGGAGTTCCGGCCGCTGGCGGGGCGGGGGCTGCCGTTCGCGCCGGAGCAGCCGATTGAGTGGAACGGGCAGAACGACCGGCCGCAGCCGCGGCTGGACCGCAATCGCGGCAAGGGGATGACGGTGACGGTGGGCCGGCTGCGGCCTTGCAACCTGCTCGACTGGAAGTTCGTGCTGCTCTCGCACAACACGGTGCGGGGCGCGGCGGGCGCGACCATCCTGAACGCGGAGATGCTGGCCAGCCTGGGAAAACTGGAGCCGGTGGCCGCGGCGGTGACGGCGTGAGGCGCGAACGGTGCGAGCCGATGCGGCAACGAACGATGGGAACCTGCGCATGAACCTGGTGGTGATGAAGTTTGGCGGCACATCGGTCGAGGACCCGGCCGCCATCGGGCGCACTGCGGCCATCGTGGCCGGACGCGTGGCCAGCGGCAAGCGGCCGGTGGTGGTGGTGAGCGCGATGGCCAAGGTCACCGACCAGTTGCTGCGCGCGGCCGCGGCGGCCTCGCAGGGTGACCGGGCGGGAGCGCTGGCGATCAGCTCGCGGCTGCGCTCGCGGCATCGCGATACGGCGGCGGCGCTGGTGAAGCCGGGGGCCGAGTGCGGCGAGCTGGTGAGCTGGATCGACCAGAAGTTCGACGCGCTGGACGAGGTGCTGCGCGGGCTGGCGGCCATTCTCGAGCTCACGCCGCGGATCAGCGACCTGATCGTGAGCTACGGCGAGCGCATCTCCAGCCGCATGGTGGCGGCGGCCTTCCGCGAGCGCGGCATCGACGCGGCGCATGTGGACGCGCGCGAGGTGATTGTCACCGACTCGCAGTACCAGAAGGCGGTTCCGCAGGACGACATCATCGAGAAGCGCGCGGCCGAGAAGCTGCGGCCGCTGGTGAACGAGGGCAAGGTGCCGGTGATGGGCGGCTTCATCGCGTCGAACGAGGCGGGCATTACCACGACGCTGGGCCGCGGCGGCTCCGACTTTACGGGAGCGCTGGTGGGCGGGGCGCTGACGGCCGAGGCCATCGAGATCTGGACGGACGTGGACGGCATCATGACCGCCGACCCGCGGGTGTGCCCGGACGCGCTGCGCGTGAAGGTGATCAGCTTCGAGGAGGCGGCGGAGCTGGCCTACTTCGGGGCCAAGGTGCTGCACCCGGCCACGATTCTGCCGGCGGTGAAGAAAAACATCCCGGTGCTGGTGCTGAACAGCCGCAACGCGAGCTGCGAGGGCACGCGCATCATCTCCATGGCGCCGCACTGCAGGAGCCCGTTCAAGTCGATCTCGGTGAAGAAGAAGCTGAGCATCATCGACGTGGTGGCCAGCCGGATGCTGATGACCCACGGCTACCTGAGCCAGATCTTCGCCATCTTCGACAGGCACAAGTGCCCGGTAGATATGGTTTCGACCAGCGAGGTCTCGGTGTCGCTGACGGTGGATTCGAACGAGAAGCTGCCGGCGATTGCCGCCGACCTGGGCGCGCTGGCCGATGTGAAGTACGAGGGCAAAAAGGCGCTGGTGTGCATGGTGGGCGAGGATATCCGCGGCCAGAACGGCATTGCCGCGCAGGTCTTCGCGGCGGTGCGGCACATCAACGTGCGCATGATCTCGCAGGGGGCGAGCGAGATCAACATGAGCTTCATGATCGAGGAGGACGACGCCGATGAGGCGGTGCGGTCGCTGCACGCGGCGTTCTTCCAGGAGCCCGATCCGGCGATCTTCGACGTGGGGGCAAGAAAGCAGCTTCAAACAGTCGACAGTCGACAGTGAACAGTGAACAGTGGACAGTGAACATTGAAGACATTTGGTCAGTCTTATGGTGCAGTCATTTCGAGATTTGCTTGTCTGGCAGCGTTCAATGGAGTCGGCGGTTGCGGTCTATCGGCTCACCGGCGCTTTCCCGCGCGAAGAACTGTACGGACTGACGAGCCAGATGCCACGCAGCTCTGTCTCAATTCCCAGCAATATTGCGGAAGGGCAGGCTCGGAACAGTACTGGGGAGTTCCGCCAATTTCTTGGGATGGCGCGCGGGTCAAACTCGGAGCTGCAAACGCAGCTTGAAGTCGCTCGAAGCCTACAGCTCGGAGATTCCGACTTACTGAATCAGGTGGAAGGTTTGGCGCACGAGGTCGGGAAGATGCTCTTTTCAATGCTCGACTCGCTCAAGACAGCCAATCACCGACTGCCATCCTGTTCACTGTTCACTGTTCGCTTTGCGAGGCCGTCATGCTGATTCTCGTACTCGGTAAGGGAAAGACCGGCAGCCTGGTGGCCGAGGTTGCTCGGGAGCGGGGGCACGGGGTGCGCGCGCTCGATGTGGCGGAGAACAGCCACGCCTCCGCGCTGACGGCGGCCAACCTCGCCAGCGTGGACGTGGTCATCGACTTCACCGCACCCGAGGCCGCGCTCGAAAACATGCGCGCGGTGCTCGCGGTGGGCGGACGTATTGTGGTGGGCACCACGGGATGGTATGCAAGTTTGGACGAGATGCGGGCGAAGGCGCAAAAGGGCGGGGCGCTGCTCTACGGCACCAACTTCTCGATTGGCGTGCAGAAGCTCTTCCGGTTGACGGCGGAGCTGGCGCGGCTGGATGGCTATAAATTCTCGATCGCCGAGACGCACCATACTTCGAAGGTAGATGCGCCTTCGGGCACGGCGCTCACGCTCAGGGAGATCATTCAATCCGTGCGGCCGGGGGCTGAGGTCGAGATCGCTTCGCACCGCATCGGCGACGCCAAGGGCGAGCACGTGGTGACGGCGAGGAGTGGCGACGACACACTGGAGTTGCGTCACGACGCGCATTCGCGGCGCGCCTTCGCGCTGGGCGCCGTTCGCGCGGCCGAGTGGCTGGCGGGGAAGACGGGCGTGTGGGATTTTCGCGAGATCTTCGAGCAGTTGCAGGGTGGTCAGATGACCGGCGGCACATAGAGAATCCCGAGCCCGCCAACAGCAGCGACCAGCCGCTTATCGCGTGTCCAGAACTTCAGTCCCTGTGCAATCGCCGCCGCCACGAGGTGGGCGTCGATGTAGCCGATTCCTTTCCCCATGAGTTGATGCTTTTCAATGAAGAAGAGTACTTCGTCTTCGCGCGCCACGGTTACTGGTGGCAACATGCGCAGTCTCTTGAGCACCTCGGCCCGGTTTTGAATGTTACCGCAGGCGATCTCTCCCACGATCCACGGATGCGCACTCACGGCGTTCCGTATGAGCAGCGCGGTCAGATGCGGATGGCCCGAACGCAGATGATCGACCCAGATGGAAGTGTCGACGAGAACCATCCCCACTCTCCGCGGCTACTGATCGAAATCGCGCCTGCGCGGAATGTCTTCGAGGTGAGGCTCCGATCCACCCAGACGGGCAAGGCGGAGAGCGCTCTCGCGCTGGATCAGCGATTCAAGGGCGGCACGAATCAGCGGCCCGGTCTCCTTGAGGCCGGTAAGCTCGCGTGCGTCCGCCAGCAGCTTATCGTCGACCGAGATCGTGGTTCGCACTGTCTTGCGCCTCCAATGAGTTCAATTATGGCATAAATGATGCGCAATTCGATGTAAAAGTGCCGTTGATCCGGGGGATGTACACTCTTCTGTTATGGAAACGACGGGTTGCGGTACTGCCATCATTACGCCCTTTCTAACGGACGGATCGATTGACGAAGCGGCGCTCCGGGCGCTGGTCGAGTGGCAGGTCGAGTCGGGGATCGACTTCATTGTGGCCTGCGGGTCGACGGGCGAGGCGGCCACGCTCGACGAAGACGAGTGGATTCGCGCCGTGCGCGTCGTGATCGAAGCCGCCGCCGGCCGCGTGCCGGTGTGGGCCGGCTGCACACACAACTCCACGCGCACGCTGGTGCGGCAGGCGACGCGGGTGAGCCAGGTAGAGGGCGTGGCGGCGGTGCTTTCGGCCAATCCCTACTACAACAAGCCCACGCAGGAGGGGCAGTTCCAGCACTTTCTAGCGCTCGCGCGCGCGATCGATCCGCTGCCGGTGTGCCTGTACAACGTGCCGGGGCGGACGGCGGTCAATCTGGAGCCGGCGACGGTGGCGCGGCTGGCAGGCGAGGCGCGGAATATTCAGGGCATCAAGGAGGCGAGCGGCAAGCTGCCGCAGATCGCCGAGCTGGTGCACACGATGCCGCGCGGGTTCAAAGTCTTCTCGGGGGACGACAACATGGCGCTGGCCGCAATCGGCATCGGGGCGCATGGACTGATCAGCGTGGCGTCGAACGAGGCGCCGGCGGAGATCGGGCGCATGATCCGCTCGGCGCTGATGAACGACTGGCCGCAGGCGCGCGAGATCGAGCGCAAGTACGCGACGCTGTTCGAGGCGAACTTCTGGGAGTCGAACCCGGGGCCGGTGAAGACCGTGCTCAACGCGATGGGCAAGTGCGGGGACACGGTGCGTCTGCCGCTGGTGCCGCCGGCGGCGGGAACGCGCGCGAAGCTGGAGAAGCTGGCGGGCGAGCTGGGACTGCTGCGCCATGCCCCGCCGCCGGAGGGCGGGCTGGGGCTGTTCTGAGGCGGGTTTGCGCGGGACAGGGTTGCCGGTCGTGAATCGCCGGTGCGTGGCGGCAGCTTCTTCATCGCTGACCGCTCCTGCGGTAGCCTGCGCGCCTACGCTGCCACGCGCCGCCGCACGGCAAAGAAGAACGGGAGCGAGGCGATGCCGGCTGCTACGCAGAATGCCACCGCGGCGTGCACCGAGACATCGTACAGGAACCCGATGGCCGCGCTGCCGGCGAACCAGAAGACGCCGTAGGCCGCAGTGAACAGTCCATAGGCGGAGGGCCGCCGCTCGGGCGGCACCATGGCGGCTACCGCTGCCGGAATGATGGACTCATGCACGCCCATCCCCAGGCCCCACAGCGCTGCGCCGGCCAGGGCCACGCCAAACCCGCCGAGAAACACGAGAGGCGCGGAGACGATGGAGAGAAAGGTGAGAGGGATGAGCACCGCGACTCCAAACCGGTCGAAGAGGCGGCCGAAGACAAGCGATCCCGCGCCGCTGGTGGCCATGGCGATGGAGTAGAAGATGGGTATCCAGATGGCCGAAGCGATACCGTGCTTCTCGAGGTGGAAGGCGATCAACTGATAATCGGCGAAGCCGGCCGCCACCAGCGATGCGCCGACGAGATAGATCCAGAAGGCGCGGCCCATGCCCGCCGCGTGAATGGCCGGTGTGTGGGCCTCAAGATCTTCCGGGCGCGGATAGAGGAACCGCGTGACGACGATGAGCAAGGCCGTGATAAGGGCGGGGATGAGCAGGGCGGCAAAGGCGATGCGGTACTGGCCGCGATGGGCCAGGATCAGCGCCAGCATCAGCGGCCCAAGGAGCGCGCCGGCCTGGTCCATGCCCTCGTGGACGCCAAAGGCCCATCCGATGCCCATCTGGCGGCCGGCGTGCGAGAGCATCACGTCGCGCGGAGGATTGCGGATGGCCTTGCCCACCCGCTCCAGCACGATGAGCAGCGCGGCCGCCTGCCAGCTCCGCGCCAGCGCCAGCGCCGGCACCGCGGCCATCTGCACAAAGTAGCCGAAGAGGGTGATGGGCCAGAACTGCCGCGTGCGCTCGCTGAGGCGCCCGGAGAAGAAGCGCAGGCCGTAGCCGAGCAGCTCGCCGAGGCCGGCCACCACGCCGACGACGGCGGCGCTGGCGCCCAGGGTGGCCAGGAACGGCCCGGTAATGCTGCGCGAGCCTTCGTAGGTGAAGTCCGCAAAGAAGCTGACCACGCCGATCATGAGCACGAAGCGCAGGGCGATCCGGCCGGCGCCGGTCCGCCTGCCCGCTGACCCGGTTTCTCTTTCGAGGGGCATCGAGCCTCCGCCGTTAGGGGCGATCGTGGGCCGCCGGGATCAGAACAGGTCGGCGATGGGCGGAAACATGAGCAGCAGGCTGAGCGCGAGCAGCACCAGGGCCCAGGCGGCGATGCGCCCCAGCGCGACGCTGCGGCTCTTCCAGCGGGCGTCGAGGAGGGCCCAGGCGATGAGCCAGATGATGATTGCGGAAGTGGTGACGCCGGAGAGCGGCCCGGTGGGCCTGTAGAAGATCATCGCGCTTTTGACCGCGGCGACCTGGTCGCCGGCGATGGCCAGCACGGAAAGAGCGAACGCGCCGATGCCGGCCGCGAGCAGGGCCGCGGCGCCGGAGCCGTTGGGAATTTCTGGAACCGCAGGAGCCGAAGTCCGATGAGCGGTCATGGTCACTCTCCCTGCATGATGTGGATGGTCGCGCCGCCTTTGACGGGGGCGTTCTTGTTGATCATGGCGCCGAAGAAGCCGGCGATGCCGGCGGCGAGAAACGAGACGGCAACAAAGCCCAGGACCGCGTTGCGCAGGGCCGGGTGATTCCTGATGCTGCGGCCGTACTTGCGGAAGACGGCTGCGGCCATGGTGATGGAGATGGGCGCGAGCCAGGCAACGTGCTCCTTCCACTCCATGCCGATGGAGTGCCAGCCGATGGTGGCGGGGCTCGACATCAGGAAGCGCTGGGGGAAGGCCGCGAGGCTGGCGCCCGGCGGCGGCGTGGCGCGATACCACGGGTAGACGATATAAGCGCCGGTGAAGACGGCCAGCCAGGCCAGCAGCGCCATGACGGCGAGATAGACGCGCAGGAAGGCTTCGTCGCGGGAGCTTGCGGGCACTTCCGCAGCGGGCGCGTAGCGGCGCCAGAGCTCGACGAGGGCCCCGGAGCAGGCCAGCAGGTAGAGCGCGCCGAAGCCCATGCCGTGAATCGTGGTCCAGAGACCGCGTGCGGTGATTTCCATGGTTGACCTCCGCGGCCGGAGAGGCGATGTCGCCGAGAGCCCCGCCGCAGTTTGCGTGTTATTGAATTCCGCCCGCACCCAGGGGCGGATGGAGCCAGGCCTGGCCGGGGCCCGGCTTCTGGTCGCCTTTGCCGCCCCAGGTCCAGTACATGCCCACGTAGGCGTAGTTTTCGGTCTGGCCGGCGACCGAGTGGCCGTAACAGAAGAGGAACTGCTGGTTGGGATTGTGCTTGAAGTGGTAGTAGCCGCCGAGGTCGATCATGGTGGAGGCCTGGGTCTGCGGGGCGGCGAAGCCTTCCTTGCCGTGCGAGAAGACTTCGCCGCCAAACTCGAGCCGGTCGCCGGGGAAGGTGTATTTGAGGAGGAAGCCGCCGTAGGGAAAATCGCGGTAGCCGGTCTGCGGCACGACTGTTTCGCCGGCGCCGCCGTCGAGCAGCCAGGGGCCGATGTTTTTTTGCAGCCACACAGGGAGCCTGTACCAGACCTTGCCGATGCCCAGGCCCTTGTCGTAGTTGCCGGTGGGCATCTCGAACATGGTGAAGGTGCCGATCTGGGGGATGTGCTTGCTCTCCTTGATGTAGGCAATCTTGGCGCCGAGCTCCATGTCGGTGAGGCCAAACTCGGTGGGCCCCTGGCCGGCGCCCTCGGCTGCGTAGACCGGGTGGTTGAGCGGGGCGGCCACGCCCCAGGGCAGGATGGCGTGAAGCTGCACGCGGGGAACCGCGCCCCAGTTGAACTCGAAGGCGGGGCCGGTGGAGTCCACTTCGACGGGGGTGCCGTCGGCGCCGCCGAAGATGTAGAACTCGTAGTGGTGCAGGTCGACGGGGACGGGATCGTCGGTCTGGTAGGGCGGACCCTGGGCCAGGAGTTTCAGGCCGGATAGGAGAAACAGAAGAAAGAATGCCACCGCCGCGCGCTTCCCACGAGCTTTCATTCGGGAGTTCCTTCCGGGGACGATCGAGGTCCGGCTGCCGGGGCCACCTGCTGCCGAAGTTATATCGAAATTCGATAAGAGTCAAGGCCGGAACGAAGGCGGATGGGGGGAAATCGATGTATATTAACCGTGTGGCAAACCAGACGCGGGAGCTGTTCTACGGCCTGATCCGGATTCACGTGCTGCTGCACGCGGCCGAGGAGCCGATCTTCGGGCTGGCGATGATGGAGGAACTGGGGCATCACGGCTATCGCATCGGGCCGGGGACGCTATATCCGCTGCTGCACGGGCTGGAGCGCGCGGGACTTTTGAAATCCCATTCCGTGAAGGAAGAGGGCCGGCGGCGGCGGCTTTATCGGATCACCACGAGGGGCAAAAGGGCCCTGCAGGCGGCCCGCGCCAAGGTGGATGAGTTATACCTCGAGCTGCACGAGGAGCATCCGCGGCGGCTGGGCGGCCCTGTGGCTGGCGCGCGCCATAAATAGGTTTTCCTGGCCAAGCCTCAGTGCGGGATTTGCCGAGCCCGCATCGGCACTCAGTGCAGGCTGGCTGGCCGGCGGTTTGGAGATTGATCCTTCTTCACGTTGCGAAAGAACAGCAGGAACGGCATGCAGAAGAGGCTCAACCAGCCCAGCAGCTTGAAGTCGTCGATATAGGAGGCGAGCGCGGCCTGCTGCAGCAGGTCCCGGTAGATCATGCCCATGGCCATGTGATGGGCGCCGGGCCCGCCGCCGCTCAGGGCGAAGTAGTGCGTGAGCTTCTGGATGCTGCTCTGGTAGACGGGATCGCTGTTGTTCAGGTGCGCGGCCAGGTAGTTCTGGTGGGTCTGCTCGCCGCGGATGAGCAGGGTGGTGACGGAGGAGATGCCGAGGCTGGCGCCCAGGTTGCGGACCAGGTTGTAGAGGCCGGTGCCGGCGCCCATCAGCTCGTTGGGCAGGGTCTTCATGGCCATGGTGGTCAGCGGCACGAACAGAAAGCCGTTGGCGAAGCCGTTGACGATGTTGGGCCAGATGACGCTGGACATGCTCATGGTGAGGTTGAGATGGCCGAGCATGAAGAGGGAGGCGGCGCGGATGACGATGCCGATGGCCATCATGAGGCGCTCGTCCATGCGGCCGATGAGGCGGCCGGCGATGAGCATGGAGAGGATGGCGCCGATGCCGCGCGGGGCCACGGCGTAGCCGCTGAGGAAGGCCGTGTAGCCGATCAGTTCCTGCAGAAAGAGGGGCAAAATTGCGGTGGTTCCGTAGATGATCACGCCCAAGAGGCCGATGAGGAAGGTTCCGGTGGCCAGATTGCGGTCGGCGAAGATGCGCAGGTTGACGATGGGGGTGCGCGTGCGCAGCTCGCGGACGATGAAGGCAACCAGGCTGAAGGCGGCGATGGCGACAAACCAGCGCACCCAGACGGCCGAGAACCAGTCGGATTCCTGGCCCTTGTCGAAGACGACCTGCAGCGTGGTGAATGCCGTGGTCATGAACGCGAAGCCGATGTAGTCGATGGTCATGTCCCTGGGCCTGTGGATGTAGGGCGGGTCCTCGACGAAGGTGTGGATCATGAGCAGGGCGAGGATGCCGATGGGGACGTTGATGTAGAAGATCCAGCGCCAGGTGTAGTTGTCGGTGATCCAGCCGCCCAGGAGCGGACCGAGCAGGGGCGCGACGATGATGCCCATACCGTAGGCGGCCATGGCCTGGCCGCGCTTGTTGACCGGGAAGCTCTCAAGCAGGACGGCCTGCGAGACCGGCTGCAGGCCGCCGCCGGCCGCGCCCTGCAGCACGCGCGCGGCGATGAGCATGGGCAGGCTGACGGCCGCGCCGCAGGCCATCGAAGCGAGCGTGAACACGGCCACGGACCAGAGCTGATAGTTCTTGCGGCCCAGGCGGTTGCTGAGCCAGCCGGAGGAGGGAAGGATGATGGCGTTGGAGATGAGGTAGCTGGTGAGGACCCAGGTGGACTCGTCGGTGGTGGCGGAGAGGCTGCCGGCGATGTGGGGCAGCGAGACCGTGGCCACGGAGGTGTCGAGCACCTCCATGAAGGTGGCCAGCATGACGGAGAAGGCGATGAGCCAGACGTTGTGGCTGGGCTGCCAGCCGCTCTCGGCGGTACCGGATTCCGCGTTGCTTCCTGCTGCCAATCTGCACCGCTCGCTTCCCGCATGGACCGCGAGCGATCCCGCGAACCGCTTGCATGCCGGCTTGCCGCGGCCTCAAACCAGGCGGACTTTGCCTAGTACTACAGTTGTAGTTCACTCGGATGGGCTTAATCCGGGCCTTCTATGAGACGGCTGGGGCTGTCAAGGTTTTTGTCTTTGCATTTGTTTTTTCCTTATTGGCGTTTTTGTTTTTGGCTTTGCTTTCGCCTTTTCTCGTGAGTTGCATTCATCTCGGGCTT
>Ga0335072_10002098_pt1 | contig 31452 bp, 31 predicted proteins | sample Lox_Sample_21_FD_206725 | JGI IMG/M metagenome (GOLD analysis project Ga0335072, IMG submission 206725) | Soil microbial communities from Loxahatchee National Wildlife Refuge, Florida, United States - Lox_Sample_2.1 | ecosystem: Environmental > Terrestrial > Soil > Wetlands | place: USA...
ACACGATCGTCTTGCTCGACACCGGCCGCGTGGTCGCACGTGGGACCGCCGACCAGTTGAAAGACCGCATCGGCGCCGACGTCTTAGAGGTCCACGTCGCCGATTCCGCCGACCTCCAGCGCGCGGCGACGCTCCTGCAGCCCCTTCGAGAGGGTGACGATGTGCAGATAGATCCCGACCTCAAACAGGTCAGTCTGCGCGTCACCGGCAGGGTCGACGCACTCCTGGCGGCCGGCCGCGAGCTCGAAGCAGGCGGCGTCGCCTTGGACGATCTCGCGATCCGACGGCCCTCGCTCGACGACGTCTTTCTCTCATTCACCGGGCGACCATCGTCAGGAAGCGCGACGGCCACAACCGACACTCCGGGTTCGGAGGCGAGACGATGAGCGACCTTGCCGTGCAGCGCCTGAGCGTCCAACCGGACTCGATGAGCCTCCGGCTCGCTCTTCGGGACTTCTATGGGATGACCCGGCGCAACCTCCTGCGCATCATCCGGACCCCGCAGCTGCTCGTCCTCTCGATCGTGCAGCCGACGATCATTCTCCTGCTGTTCCGGTACGTGCTCGGGGGAGCGATCCGCATCCCGGGCCTCGACTACGTGGACTACGTGGTGCCCGCCATCTTCCTTGAGGCTGTCCTCATCGGCGGGATGACCACGGCCCTCACCCTGGCACAGGACCTTCAAACGGGCATGGTCGATCGATTCCGCAGTCTTCCGATGGCGCGTTCTGCCTTCCTCGCCGGAAGGACGATGGCCGACCTGTGCCGCAGCGCCTTGGCCTTGCTCTTCATGATCGGACTCGGCCTGCTCGTCGGCTTCCGGTTCCACAGCCCCATCGGGGCATGTCTCGTCGGCATCGGATTGATCATCCTCTTCGGTTACGCCTTCATCTGGGTCTATGCCTGTGTCGGGCTCATCGTCCAGGATCCGCAAACGGCGCAGATCGCCGCGATCCTCCCCATGTTCATCCTGTTCTTCGCCAGCTCGGCCGTTGTGCCGGTTGCCACCATGCCCGGCTGGCTGCAGGCCTTCGCGCGGAATCAGCCCGCCAGCGTCGTGATCAACGCCGTACGCGCCCTTTTCGAAGGTGGCCCCCTGTCCTCGAACCTGTGGCAGGCCGTCGCGTGGTGTCTCGGGATCTTGGTGTTCTTCTTCGTGATCTCGCTCAACCTCTATCGCCGGGCCACCGCCTAGGAGATGGAATCTGAGGTCGTCCATGAGCGATGGGAAGGAGAGGCCAGCGCGTGAAGATCACCGGATTCGAGGTCATCCCGTTCGAGACCTTCAGCGATCGCATCTCGTTCGGTCGCCTCGAGGCGAATCACCGAATCGTGCAGACGCTGACGATCGTCCATACCGACGAAGGCCCGCCTGCTGAGGGGTATTACTTCGGCGGCCATTTCCACGGCGACCGCGATGGCCTCCTTGCCGGCGATCGCAGCCTGATCCTCGATTTCCTGGGACCGATCATGGCGGGCCAAGACCCACTGGACCGCGAGGAAATTTGGCGCCAGCTCACCGGCGCGAAATTGCCCGAGCACGTCGTCAGCGTGATCGACCTGGCGCTCTGGGACCTCGCCGGGCGTGTCTGTGCGCTCCCCGTGCACAAGCTTCTGGGCGGCGCTCGGTCCCGGGTCAAGGCGTACGCGAGCAGTTTCAACAACCTCGGTCAGCCCGACGACTATGCCGCGCACGCAGTCGAGTGCCAGAACCAGGGCTACCGGGCCTACAAGATCCATCCGTACCACTACTGGAACCCGGCCACCGGCGCGCCAGCGCTGCCCAGACCCTCCTACGTCGACTGGGACCTTGCTGCGTGTCGGGCGGTCCGTGCCGCCGTGGGTGACGAGATGGTCCTGATGTTCGACCCCTGGGGGACCTATGCCACCTACGGCGAGGCGCTGCAGGTCGGCCGCGAGCTCGAGGAGCTCGATTTCTACTGGTACGAACACCCCATGTCCGAATACAGCGCCGAGTCGTACGTGCGCCTGGCGGAGGAACTGGACATTCCCATCTGTGCGCCCGAGATCCTCGAGGGCGGTATCTACACCCGGGCCGATTGGATCAGCCAGCGCGCCTCGGACATCAGTCGCATCGACGTGCTGCGGGGCGGCATTACCGGCGCCATGAAGATGGCCGCCGTTTGTGACGCCTTTGCCATGCGCTGTGAGCTACACATGAGCGGATTCGGAAACCTGCAGGTCTTGGGCGCCACCTCTGCGGATGTGTGCGAATACTACGAGCGCGGACTCCTCGGACCCAACGCCGTCTATGAAGAGACTCCCCCGTATCTGCGGGCGCCTTGTGACCCCTTGGACGATGATGGCTACGTGAGTGTGCCCCTCCTCCCTGGCCTTGGTTATGACGTCGACTGGGACTTCATAGAGGATCACCGCCTGGCCCATCTGCACGAAGAGCCGATCGCGCCGCTCCACCCGCGCTGACGGCAGGCAACGTGGCTCTTTCGAGAAGCGCATCGAACCGATCGCAACACCCGAAACAGTTGCAACGAGCCCACCACCGCCCCCGAGGCCAGCTGGGGCGCAAGCTCAGAGGTCGACGCTCCAGCCGAGACTCTCTCCAGTCGGTCTATCGATACATTATCTGTGAACACCTCAACCGCACATCTCGAGCGGTTGTTCCTAGACTTCGCTCGCTCGCCCCGGGTGTGCAGAATGCGGAGGACGAGCGCGCCATCACGCGAATGACGCGATTAGCGATCACACGTGTGAATCCATTTCTTTCAGAGTCGAGAATCCGCCAGCTCGATGGTGGCGGACGAATCGCGACGCCACACGGCGAAACTGGTGCTCTCGACGCTCCAACCTTGGTGATATCCGCCGTCCCGACGTTCGTGGTGCTGATCGGTGGCGATAGAAACGTAGTTTCGCGAGTTCGACCAAGAAGAGATACACGACGACCATTCCGGCCAGCAACAAGAAGAACGCCAACGGCAGTGGCGAAAAGCCGAGCATGTGAGCGAGGCCGGTGTACGGCAGCACAGCGCCGACGAGCGCCGCACTCGTCGGTACAAGCAGCATCGGAACGCTCGGTCGGCTCCGGAAGAAGGGTACGCGGCGGGTCCGGATGACGTAGATGACGAGCGTCTGTGTCGCGATCGACTCGACGAACCATCCAGTGCGGAACTCGACGTGACCGGCGTGCAGGATGCTGAGCATGACCCAGAAGGTCAGGAAGTCGAAGATCGAGCTGACCGGCCCGAAGACGGCCATGAAGCGGCCGATGAATCGCATATCCCACGCTGCCGGTCGGGCAAGTGCTTCTTGGTCCACCCGGTCAGTCGGAATGACGAGTTGTCCCGCGTTGTAGAGGAGGTTGTTCAGAAGAATCTGTGACGGGAGCATCGGCAGGAAGGACAAGAAAGCCGAGGCGCCAGCAGCGCTGAACATGTTGCCGAAGTTCGATGAAGTTGCCATCAGGACGTACTTCATGGTGTTGGCGAAGATCCGGCGGCCTTCCATGACCCCGTCCGCAAGTACTCCGAGGTCTTTGTCGAGGAGTACGACATCGGCGGCATCCTTGGCAACGTCGGTGCCCGAGTCGACGGAGATGCCGACGTCGGCGTGGTGCAACGCGACCGCGTCGTTCACCCCGTCGCCCAAGAAGGCGACATCCTCTCCCGCGCGGCGGGCGACCTGGATGATGCGGGACTTCTGGTCTGGGCTGATGCGGGCGAAGACGGTGGTTTCAGGAATCGCCAACCGGAGACTCTCATCGTCAAGTTTGTCGACGTCGTCCCCGCTGAGAATGCGCGCGCAGTCGAGACCGATCTCGCTGCAGACCTTCTTGGCAACCAACCCATTGTCGCCCGTGATGATCTTTACCTCGACCCCCAGCGAGGCCAACCGACTGATCGCCGGTCCGGCATCGAGTTTCGGGCGGTCGGCAAAGGTCAGGAATCCCTCAAGGGTGAGTCTTCGTTCGCAAAGGGGCCCGATCGCATCGGCGTGATGCCATGAGCGCGAGGCGACGGCGACAACGCGCGCCCCGCCCGCGAACAGCGTCTCCAGGATCTGGGCGACGTCGTCCGGGACATCGACGCAGCGCTCGAGCACCGCTTCTGGAGCTCCCTTTGTGAGGAGACGCTCGTCACCGTCGCTCGTGCGCACCACGGCCGACGACAACCGTCGCTCGTGGTCGAACGGAAGGACCTTCACCTTCGTGTAGCGGGCTGCCTGATCCGCGGCACTGGTACCTGGCTGCGCCTGCGGTGACAGCCAGAGCGCCTGATCCAAGGTGTTCCCGCCTGCCGGGCCTGTCGCGGTCACCGTCGCCTCGTTGCACACCAGCCCGAGCACGAACGGGGTCGTGGCCGGTTGCCCGTGAACGTCGAGGGAGTGTTCGAAGGTAATCACGCCTTCGGTCAACGTCCCCGTCTTGTCGGTGAACAAGAGTTCGATATTGCCCAAGTCCTCAATGGCGACGAGACGCTTCACTAACACGTTTCTTGCCATGAGTGCGCGGGACCCTGAAGCGAGACTCACCGTCACAATCGCCGGCATCATCTCGGGCGCGATGCCAACGGCGATGGCCAACGAGAACAGCAACGCGTCGATGAAGGGTCGGTGGAGGACGAGGTTGATGATGAAGATGAAGATCGTGAGGGCGCCCGCAACCGCAAACAGGAAACGGGAGAACCGACCCAGTCCCTTCTCGAAGCCGGTTGGCGTCGGATGCTCTCCGAGCCCCGCGGCGATCTGGCCGAATTTCGTGCGGATCCCGGTCTCGACTACCACGCCGAGGCCCGAGCCTTCGTGAACGATCGTGCCCATGAAACAGCACGCTCCGGCACCGTCAGAGTCCCGGCTCGCCTCCGCAACTGCGGACTTGACGACCGGCACGGACTCGCCGGTCAGCACAGCTTCGTCGCATTCCAATCCGTCATCGGCAAGGAGGCGGAGATCGGCCGGAACGATGTCGCCGATGCGCAGCGAGACGATGTCACCCGGGACGAGCTCGGTCACCGGGATCCGATAGGACGTGCCGCTTCGGCGCACCTCCGTCTCGTAACGGATCTGGGCCTTCATGGCGTCGATGCCGCGCTCGGCGCGGTATTCGTTGAAGAACCCAAGGCCGACGCTGGCCGCAACGATGACGGCGATGATGACGGCGTTGGTCCCGCCTCCCGTGAGGCCCGACACCAGTGCGGCCGCGAGAAGGAGAACGAGGATCGGGTTCCGCAGTTGGCGCCAGAGCACGGCGCCGACGCGCACGCGCCGAGTGGCCAAGGTATTGGGCCCGAAAGTCTTGAGTCGCGTGGCTACCTCAACCGACGAGAGGCCCTCACGGCGGCTCCCTAGCCGGCCGAGCACCTCGTCTGGAGACAGGGTCCCGCTGTCGTTGAGATCGAGTTCTGCGCCGGCTCGAGGACTGGTCGCGGTGAGCGACATGGTTTACGGTCTGGGTCGAGCGACCCTCACGGGCCCTCAGCGGTGCCCCTGGGACGGGACGCCCGTCGTGGACCTTGAGCAACGCCTCTCTCACGGCCAAGGTTGTCGTCGACGCGCCCCCTCCGCCTTGTCTCGTGTCGTCGGGCCTGTCCTGCCCGGCATGGGATGATCATCGTCACTGGACGTTCCTCCTACCGGATCCGGCCGTCCTCCCAGAACACGAATCCGGAGGGACCCTCCCCTACAGGATTCCTGACGCTCAGGGCCTTTCCTAGGGGCCAAGCTCTTGCGACAGCCAGGACTTTGGTCCTCATCCGTGCTGGTTGCGTCCCTGTTCACAGCTCTGTGCGACAACCCTCCGATCGGCAGGTCCTCCGGGGTCACGGGTGTGGGTGACCGGTCCCGCCCCAAGGTCCGTCGGTTCGTGGCGAATCCTTCAACCCGAGAGCTGCTTGCAGCTCGGCCCGAATCGCGGCGCTGATCGAAACGCCCGACCCGTTGGCTCTAGTGGGCTTTGGTCCGCCACCATGACCAAATGGGCACCGCACTTCTGACCGACTTGTACGAGCTGACGATGGCTTCGAGCTACATCCGGCGGCGGATGACCGCGCCGGCCACCTTCAGCCTCTACGTGCGCCAGCTCCCGCCGAATCGAGGCTTTCTCGTCGTGGCAGGGCTCGAGGCTTGCCTCGAGTACTTGGAGACGCTGCACTTCGAGGAAGAAGACCTGGCATATCTGTCGTCCCTTTCGTTCCCCGACGAGGTCCTGCACGCCTTCGCCTCGCTCCGCTTCAGCGGAGAGGTGTGGGCCATCCCCGAAGGTCGGATTGTGCTGGCAGAGGAGCCGCTGCTGGAAGTGACCGCGCCGATGCCAGAGGCGCAACTCGTCGAGACCTACCTGCTCAACAGCACCACATTCCACACCACGGTGGCGTCAAAGGCAGCCCGTTGCGTTCTCGCCGCCCAGGGCAGGTTTGCACTCGCAGACTTCGGGCTCCGTCGCACGCAGGGTCTCGACGCCGGTATGGCGGCAGCTCGAGCATCGGCCATGGTGGGATTCGATGCGACGAGCAACGTCGAGGCCGCCCGCCGCTATGGGCTCACTCCGTCGGGCACGATGGCCCACTCCTACGTCGAAGCCTTCCCAACGGAGATCGACGCCTTTCGCGCCTTCGCGACAGACTTCTCGGGGCGCCCGACCTTCCTGGTTGACACGTACGACACATTGACGGGCATCACCCGAGCGATCGAAGTGATTCGCGAACTTGGACTTGAGCAGGCGGCTGCGATCCGAATCGATAGCGGCGACCTCTCTTCCCTCGCGCGCGCTGCGAGACGGCTTCTCGACGAAGCCGAGTTGCCAGAGGTGCGAATCGTCGTATCGGGCAGCTTGGATGAGTATCGGCTGGCCGAGTTGGTCCAGAACGGTGCACCGGTGGACGTGGCGGCCGTCGGAACCCGCATGGGTGTCTCTGCCGACGCGCCGTATCTGGATACCGTATACAAGCTTGTCGAGTACGACGGCCGACCCGTGGCGAAACTTTCTGCCGGGAAAGCGACGTTTCCAGGAGCGAAGCAAGTCTTCCGGGCAGCGGGAATCCGCGACACCCTCGGATTGCGGAGCGAGGAACCGCCGGGCGGTTCGGATCCGCTCCTCGAGCTCGTCATGAGCGGCGGCCGCCGCGTCCACTCGACGCAGAAGTTGGAGGTGCAGCGTCAGCGCTATCGGACCGACGCAGCGGAGCTCCCGGAGGGCGCTATGAGGTTCGAGGAGCCGATCGCCCCTGCCCCCGGGCTGAGCGACACCCTCAGGAGTCTGACCGATGAAGTTCGGAGCGGCGATCGATTGCGGTAGAGAAGCTGACCCACCGAGCGAGGTGTCAACGAGCCCGGCTGCGTGACGCTTGTAGCTCCACCCTTGCTGCTCGGATTCGGTTCGCGGACCCGCAAGAGAATCGCTCCGACGACGCTCATCAGGCTGAACGCAGGTATGGCGAATGGAGCAAGACGGCGTCTGAACTACAGCTCGAACATCGGCACATCATCGCTGGAAGACGCCGAGAGCGCAACCCTTTGCAGCAACGAGCCTGAGTCCTTCCGAGGTAAGGACATCAACCGATACACGAAGCAGGCGGTCGCGTTGTCGAGTCAGGCGCAGCACCAGATACGCAAGACAAGCAAGATAGGCACAGCCGATCCGCTGTGTAGCCGGCGCAAGCGACGAGCACTGGCGCTCAGCTCGCCGCAGTCGCTCATCGCCAACCCTTGTGGTGGCGGTGATCCCAGCACCGTGCGTTGACAGGCCCGGTCCGCCCGTCTTCCCGTCCTCGTCCCGATTGCCAGGTCCGAGGCGCACTCAATGGGTGTCCTTCTGCCGATTCACCTCATGCTCAATTTCCGCTGCCGTGATCGGCTTATGTCCTTTGTAGACCCACCAGGCCCGCCCGGCAAGGATGAGGATCCACGCACCGAGCGGGTAGACGATCCAGTAGTTCCAGACCTCATGGATTCCCGAGGACTGACTGAATCCTTGCGTCGGCCACCCACCGGCATTGTGATATTCGGTCGTGGCCCAGATGACGACAAGAAGCGTCATACCAACCATCCCGAAGAACAACTCGAAATGAAAATGCCGCCTTCGCCGGATTTGCCGGACCGCTTCCGCCCGTTCGAGCTCTTCGGTGCCTTCAGTTCGAGGAGATTGCCTCATGGAAAGATCGCTCATCGGGATAAGCCTCCAATGCTCTGTACCGAAAGAGAACCAACTTCATGATGCCTAGACTGTCTGTACGACAACAGGGGACAAAGGTCCTGTACCGCAGCAAACCGTCCGTATGGAGACAGAGCGCCGAGATCGGGACCTTTGTCATGTGCCATGCCTCGCCCGACCGCTGAGAGCTGCGTGGGCACGAAGTGGACGGCAGCCCGGCCTCGCGGCTCGAGCGCGCGAGGAGAGTGACTCACTGCGGCTAGGTGAGCGCGTCAACATCGCTCTCCGTTTCGGGGCGCCCTGTCTCAGGGCGGGGCTGACCTGCTCAAAATGGCTCGGTAGATAGCCCGTGTCGGAGGTTGCGTGACCGCGGAGAGGCGCCGACGCCTCAGGAACCTCGACGACAGCGAACAGCGATACAAGTGTCGACGAGGAGGGCAAAACGGGCTTGCCGTCGTCGTAGACTCCGGGTCTATGAGAAACTTCGGCCACCTTCCCACTACTGATTCTGACGCGATGCGTCGAGATTGTCGCGCCCAGATCGAGAGGTGCAACGCTTTGATCGCGGACGCGCGGGCCATGACGGAGGGAGCGAATCATTCGGCCCTTCGGAGCTGCGCGCGTGAGCAGCGTCGGAGTGCCCGAAGAACGTTCGCGGAGGAACGGGCACGGAGCGAGCGGATGATTCAGATGCGTCGCCAGGCCCGTGAGGCCCGATTTGGCATGCTTCGGCCGACCGCCCAGTGGACACCTGATGGGATGCGGCCGGAGACGGCGAGGCCGGGCGGAGCGACCGTGGAGGTGTTGATACGGCTCGACTCGACCCCTTCAAGTGACGGGTGGGGCTTCGTTGGAAGAGTCCAGATCGGCGACACGGAGGCCTATCGCACCATCCAGGCATACGTGACGCCGACCGAAGCCCAACAGGCCATGGAGAGCGTGCTTTCTGCGGCACTCAGACCGATGCTGGCCGCACAAGAGTGGCGTTCCCTCCAAGAGGCCAGTGGCAGGGCGCCGAGCCGACAAGACTTAGGACTCAGCCTGGGCATTGGGCACCTCGATTCACGAGAGGAACCGTCCTCTGAGACGGACTGAAAACGCTGAGGGCTGGTTACGTACAACCTCTCGGTTCGGAGACGATCTATACACCCCAGGCTGCTGGGCCTCTGACTCGCTATTTGGATGAATCGTGCCGGGGGAATGGGCTGGTGCCGCTACGTCCATCTTCAGCGACCGAGTCCGAGTCGAGAACCGTCAACCCTCTAATCGATACTCGACCGCCGACCACAGCGCTCGATGGTCAGCGTCTCACCTTCTCGGAAGATCCAACCGACATGACGCCACGTCGTGTGCTCGATCGTGGTGTCGTCATGCTTTCCTCTTTGGGGAACGACCCTGATGAACGGTGAGCTGGGCATGAGAACTCCATCCAGTTACGTGCTCGGAAAACTCGAACCGAGTGCCCTCCTAGTGTGGGTCCTGCCAACGGCCTCGTCGTAGGGACCTGGCTCCCGTCGGATAGAGCGCAAAGTCCCAAAAGTCGCGACCGTCAACGGAGCAGGGCCGCCCCAAGCCTAAATGGCCTGTGCGAGGACGTGTGTGGCCTCGCCGTGGCCCGGCGGGGTGTGCCCGCGGACGGGACTTTGGTCCCCCCAACGGAGGGCTTTCGGGCCTACGGCAGGAGCCCTCGAGGGAGTCCAATACGAGGGAGTCAGTATCCACGGTTCAAGCCAAAGGAGAGAACGATGAAGCGAAGCGCATCTCGTCCAGCCGTCCGCAGCGTGCACGGCTCTCATCGGCCCTCGTTGAGCCCGTACTTCATCGACGAGACGGCCTTTACGCGTGCCGACATACTTCGGGGTCGCGCGTCGGATGATTCGTCGGTCGTCCGCTGAATCTCCACCCTTCGAGCCCTTGTTCCTGACCTAACGCGCAATTCACCATGTCAAGCGGCCGAAGTCATACGCAGGCAGGAGTGCAACGCCTCGCACCCCCAGCGGAAGACGGGATCACCGCCACGTATGAACCATCGGTTCGCGTGCAAGAGACGCACATTTCGACTCTCTTCTATTCGAACGGACTCGTCTACAAGGCGCGAAAGCCTGTGCGATTCGAGTTTCTCGACTTCACCAGCCGCGAGAACCGAGAGCAGGACTGTCATCGCGAAGTTGTGCTCAACCGGCGCTTGGCACCCGACGTCTACCTCGGTGTCGCCGACCTGGTCATGGACGGCGTGCCATTGGACCACGTCGTGGTGATGCGAGCGTTGCCCGACGAGCAGAAATTGAGCAACTTGTTACGCAGTGGCTCGCATGTGGATGCGTACCTTGACGCGATCGCCGAGACGTTGGCCTCCTTTCATGCCAAAGCCTCCCGTTCGCCGCAGGTCTCTGCATCGGCCACGCCCAATGCAGTTCGGATCAAATGGATGGACAACCTGGCCGAGATGGACCGCTTCGCCGGCACGATCATCGATCCAGTTCTCGAACGCGAGATCCGATGGTCGATCGAACAGTGGCTCGACACCCACTCTGATCTCCTTATTCGCCGTATCGCCCAGGGCTGCATCTGCGATGGGCACGGCGACCTGCAGGCCAGCGACATCTTCTGTCTCGATTCCGGCGTCCGCATCCTCGACTGCCTCGAGTTCTCCGACGTTCTGCGTTACGACGACGTCTGCGGCGATGTCGCGTTCCTCGCAATGGATCTGGAACGGCTCGGACATCTCGAGTCTGCTCAGCAGTTTGTCCGCTCGTACGAACGCCATAGCGGGTTCAGCCTTCCCCCCGCGCTCCTCGACATGCACATTGCGTTTCGTGCGTACATCCGCGCAAAAGTCAGCTGCCTTGAGGCCCAGCAGGGTTCCGCGAAGGCAGGCGATGCCGCTCAAGCCTTGCAAGCCTTAGCGCGACGTCATCTGCTCCGAACGCGCCAGGCAGTGGTGCTGGTGGGCGGACTCCCAGGCTCCGGCAAGTCCACCCTGGCCAGGGCGCTCGGCTGCCATATCGGATGGGACGTCCTCTCTTCAGACATCGTGCGTCGAGAAATGAGCCTCGGCCCTACCCGATATACGCGCCACGCGGTCGAGGCGGTGTACGCCGAGTTGTTCCGGCGGGCCCGTGCGTTGCTGCGTGAAGGGAGACCCGTCATCTTGGACGCATCGTGGATCCGCAGCGGGGAGCGGACACAAGCGGAGCGACTCGCCGAAGAAATGAAGGCCGAGTTGATCGAGCTCCAGTGCACATGTCCGCAGAGTCTGGGCGAAGGCCGGATTCGGGCGCGTTTCGCACGAGGCAACGACGCTTCGGAAGCCTCCGTTGCGGTCAGAGAGCAGCTCGCAGAGCAGATGGATCCGTGGCCGGAGGCTCACCTGATCGATACGGCCACCTCCCCGGCGCAGACTCTTGAAACCGCCTTCGCGGCAATGACGACAACGGGTGGGCCGGTTCCAGCGGGAGAACGGCCGGACAACGGCACGAGAGGAGATCCAGTGCACATCGAATTGACGCAGAGCGAGGCGGGCGATCTACGAGACCTTCTGCGAGGATCTCTCGCCGACCTCAGCTCGGAGATCGCTGGAACCGACAACGCTGGCTACCGCAAGAATTTGCAGGACCGCCGGGTCTCGCTCGAAGGGGTGCTCGCCCGGCTTGAAGCTGGGTGAGCCCGACCTGGCAACCGGGACCGGCGCGGGGTCCCGTCCAAGGTCCCAGCTCAGAGAGCTGTGGGAACGCCGCTAGGACTAAGGTCCCTGGTTCGGGTGACGCATCTCCCTAGCGGCTCGGCCCCTGCAAGCCGAGGATATCTACGTGGGTGTGATCTCGAATTCCTTGCGGCGGGTGAGGCCGAAGTCCGATAGTTACGGCAAGGTTGATGCTGCGACAAGCGTGCGGGAAATGGGCCCGGTTCGAGTGTCTCCGGAGCCAACGAAGCGGGGTCGGACACTCACCTCGCTGCCGCCCAGCTCGGGTTCACGGTGGAATGCACCAGCTCCGCCTGTTGAAGCGGGGCAGCCCCCGCAGAAGCGATCGTCACCTCCATTTTGGCTCATTGGATTCTGGATTGCCGCCGTCGCGATGTTTGTCATCGCGTTGGTCGTGATCCCTCCCTCGCACAACACGAACCCGGAGGTCATCTCGTACTCGACCATGCTGGCCAAGGTGTCTCAAAACTCAGTCAAGAGCGTGCAGGTGAATCAAAGCAGTGGTGTGATCGATGGCGCCTTTACAGACGGCAAGGCATTCACTACCCAGGGCCCACCCAATGGTTTGCCGGGCGTCGATGTCGCACTCCTCAATGAGCATCACGTCGCGCGCAACTACGCCCCCACCTCCTCGAGCATCTGGCCAACGATCCTCACCTGGGGGTTCTTCATCGGAGTACTGGTGCTGATCTGGGCCTGGATCGGGAGGCGGACGCGATCGCAGATGGCCGGCATCAGCGGGTGGGGGAAGAGCGGCGCCAAGGTGCACTCGACCGACAAGCCATCGACCACCTTCGCCGATGTCGCCGGCTATGAAAACGTCAAACAAGAAGTGGCCGAACTCGTCCAGTTCTTGAAGGAGCCCGAGCGGTTTCGCGAGATCGGTGCACGCATTCCGAAGGGTGTCTTGCTCGTCGGTCCCCCAGGCACGGGGAAGACCTTGATCGCTCGAGCCGTGGCGGGCGAAGCGGGGGTTCCCTTCATCACCATCAGCGGCTCGGAGTTCATGGAGATGTTCGTCGGCATCGGCGCCGCACGGGTTCGGGATCTCTTCCGCACGGCCCGGGCGGACAAACCGTCAATCATTTTTATCGATGAAATCGATGCCATCGGGCGCAAGCGAGGCACGGGACTCGGAGGCGGGCATGATGAGCGTGAGCAGACCCTCAACCAGATCCTCTCGGAGATGGATGGGTTCGACGCTGCCGAGGGCATCGTCGTCATGGCGGCAACGAACCGACCGGACATCCTGGACCCAGCGCTCCTCCGTGCCGGCCGGTTCGACCGGCAGGTCGTCGTCCCCCTTCCCACCTATAAAGAGCGCCTTGCCATCCTCCGTGTGCACGGCAGAGGGCTACAGCTGGGTCCCGATGCGGACCTCGACGCCGTCGCCAAGTCCACGCCTGGGATGAGTGGCGCTGACCTCGAGAACCTGATGAATGAAGCGGCGCTCACGGCGGTTCGCCGGGGTCACAGCGCTGTCGCCAAAGCAGAGCTTGAAGCGGCGGTCGATCGGGTCCTGCTCGGTTTGGAACGGTCGTCAGTCGTCCTTGGGCCAGACGAGAAGCGGATAGTCGCTCATCACGAGGCAGGACATGCGCTGCTGGCTTACCTGTTGCCACATGCTGACCCAGTGCACAAGGTGACCATCCTGCCGATTGGAATGGCCCTGGGAGCAACCCAGCAGCTGCCTGAGGAGCGGCAGCTGCAACAGCAGCCGTACCTGGAAGACGCGCTGGCAGTCCGGCTCGGTGGGCGGGCCGCTGAAGAGTTGATCTTCGGCGTACCATCCACCGGCGCCCAGGACGATCTCACTGGTGCGACCGAACTAGCCATCCGAATGGTGCGCGAGTGGGGAATGTCAGAAGCGATTGGCGGGATGGCCTGGGGTCAAAGTGGCCCGGTTTTCCTCGGTCAGGATCTCATTCACACGCGCGAATATTCGGACGAGACCGCTCGCCTCATCGATCAAGAGGCGGCCCGTATCTTGGACGAGCAGGCGAAACGTGCGAAGCACGTGTTGAGCGAACACCGTGCTGCACTCGAAGCGCTCGCGCAAGCATTGATGGTTTCCGAGAGCTTGGACGGTGACGACGTGGAACGCATCGCGACAGATACTGCGACGGGCACCCGGGTGCTTGGCGCTCAGCCGGCCGGCTTGACTGCCTAATGACCCACACTCTGCCCTTGTCCTCCACATCCGCGTCGCGGTGAAGCGGCGGAGGTCGTGAAGTCGGCGGCGAGGCGGGAGGTACCCGAAGAACTCGGCGGATTCGTAGTCTTCCGTTCTGCTGACCGTGGGGTGCCATGTTCGCCATCGGCTTGTGGTTGTCGTCGTGGGTCCGTTCGGGCAGCGTAGCGGCCGGGACCGGGCAACTGATCCTCTACCCGACTCTCTTCTTTCACGGGCCTCTGGGCCCTTAAGGAACTGGTCGAACAGCGCAACTCGGTCGTAGAGGCGTTCCGCCTCGTCCATTTAATGCGTCACGAGCAGTACCGTGGATGCCGCGGTCGCGGACTTGTTCGATCAGCTCCCAGGTGTCGCGTCGAGCTTGCGCATCGAGACCGGTGGTCATCTCATCGAGAACGGCGATCTTTGTCGGCCGATGAGAGCCAGGGGCAATCGAGAGCCGCTGCTTGAGCCCTCCAGACAACGATCCGTAATAGCTTGAGCACTTGTCCTCGAGTCGGAGCGCCTCGAGGAGGTCGTCGACATCCGCAGGATTTCTATAGAAGGAGTGGAAGAGTCTGAGTATCTCGCCAACCCTCATCTGACCCGGCAAGACGCTCTCTTGAAGTGGGACACCGGCGATGGCATGAAGCGCGTCCAGCTGCGTCGTGGGTCCAACCCCATTACTCGGATCGTCCCGGCATCGGGCGCACGGAGCACAATCACGCACTCGACGGTTGTAGTCTTTCCGGGGCCATTCGGACCCAAATCCCAAAGATCTTTCCCGCTACGACCGAAAAGAAAGGTCCTCGACGGCGACGACCGTACCGTACGCCTTGCGAAGACCGTCGACTACGACAGCGCTTTCGAAAGACCTCGGGGACCTTTGTCCCTATCCACGCCCTCGACGTGGATGCACAATGCAAGCGGCCCAGAGAATCGCACCGCGGGTCACGATGGGTGAACGGTTTCCTTCTGAATTCGGGCTGCTTCGCAGAACCGAATTATGTTGAAGGTGCAGATGCACTTGCAACCAAGGAGGCGATGCGGCTTGGACTCGGAGAGCATGGTTCAAAGAGCGCTGCGCCTTTCCGAACATGAGCGCCAGATCGCCCTGGAGGAGGCCGCGCTTGTGGCCAAGGATCGTGCCGATGCGAGCGAAGCAGTTGGCGACCGGATGAAAGCTGCGTGGTTGCACGTTGCTTCCGCCCACGATGAGGCGCGGCTGGTCCACGAACGAGCTGCAGTCATCCATCGCCAGCACGCCGAGATTTATGCAGCAAACGAGCGAGCGGCGGCCCGCAAAGCTGCGTCGATAAGACACAACTGACGCAGCCCTTGAATTCTCGAGATCCCACGGGAGCGACTTCCCGACTCTGTCGGGTCGGTGATCGTCACGAGAGGAAGGCCCAAGCCTCGTTGTCGATTGCATCACGGAGGAGCCCCGTATCGGGCAGGACCGCCCCAGGCCCGCGTCTGGAGGATAGGAAACTCCCGCATCAGAGGCGCAGCCATCGCCGCTGCGAATCGAAAGGCGCCCGAGCTGTAAACCGGGCACCGGCTCACTAGACCCGCGCCGAATGCAACCTCAACTGGGCAGAAGTGGACGCCGTCGGGTGAGCGGACGATGTCTGTACCAACCTTTCCCTCTCGCGGTCCGGTGCATGGCTCGAAGGCCATGCACCGTAGAGCTGAGACAAAGGAGTGATGCGGCCCTTCGACGGCGCGTCCTGCATCCACGAACGTCACGTGGTCGGGATGTTCTGCCGCAAGCGCGGCGAAGGCCTGGTTGAGTGCATCCCAGTCGGGATCGTGGTCCAGCCATTGGGTTCGGGTGATTGGCGTGCCGATGAGAAAGACGTGCGTACCGACTGAGAGAAAGACCTGAATCGCTGTCGAGACGGCTGAGCAATATCGGCGAACCGACGTCTGCGAGCCGGCCGCGCACCCGAGCATGCACGGGCTGAACGTGTTCCCGATGAACTCGAGGAGGACAGCCTGGGGGCGCGCACTTCGGGCGAACCGGCGCATGTCGGGGAGCCAATCGCACGCTGCCGTCCCGCCGTACGTGAAGTCGGTCACCTTCGCCGCACCGGTTGCGTCCACCAACAGATTGAAATAGGGCTCAGCCTGGACGGCCAACGAGTCGCCGAAGAGACCGATTCGCACCTGCGTGGCGGGAGACGCTGCTCCTGTCGGATGGCTCAAGGGCACAAGCAAGGACAGGCACACCGTGATCCCGGCCACGATGACTCCCAAAACCCTGGGCATGTGTGACATTGCGGCCCGGCTCATGTGCGTTGTCCCTTCTGGTTGTGCGGCGAGGACGGCGGTCTGAGCCAACAGGTCGGCCGAATCGGTCCTTGGACCCGTGGCCCGCAGACGCAGTGCCATCGGCTGGGGCACCGATCTCGACGCCCCAGCCGATGGCAACTACCGAATTGGAACCGCTTGGTCAGGCAGACTCAGGCAGCCCAATCGGGGTCGTGACTGACGCCGCCTCGGCCGGCAGCTCTTCCGGCTCGGCGGTCTCACCGAGACGCTGGCGCCGAGCGTTGAGGAAGGCGTAGAGGATGAGCCCAGCCAAGATCACGACCAGCGCCTGGTACACCACCTGGTAGCCCGAGGCGAAGGTCACCCACATCGAGAAGAGGACGCTCAGGCCGGCGACCAGGAGGTCGCGTGCGAGGGCCCAGCCGTTGACCCGGCGGCGGCGGGAGACCAGGTAGGTCAGCTGCGCCAGGGCGGACATGAAGTACGGGATGGCGACCGTGACGACAGTGAGGTCGACGAGGTAGGTGAAGACCGTCAGACCGGTGCTCGTCGAGTAACGCCACAGCATGAGCAGGGAGGGCAGCGCCGTGCCCACGAGGATCCCGAACCAGGCGGTTCCCTTCCGGTCGCTCCAGGCGAAGGGCCGTGGGAACATGTCGTCTTGGGCGATCGCCCGGGACGTCTCGGTCACGATCAGGGTCCAGCCGTTGAGCGCTCCGATCCCCGACACGACGGCGATGGCGGCAATGAAACGAGCCATCCAGGCCTGATGCGGGAACATCGTCTGGAATGCGTTCACGAACGGTGATCCGGTCTTCACCAGCGTCCCATGCGAGACGAGACCCATCACGACGGCAGTAACGAGCACGTAGAGGAGCGCACAGGCTGCCGTCCCGAGCACTGACGCGCGCATCACATTGCGTCGAGGGTCACGGACCCGCTTGGCCGTGATCGCCGCCGCCTCCACACCGATGAAGGAGAACAGTGCCACGCCCGCTGCGATGCCGATGGCGCTGTAGAGGCTGCCACCCGAAGCATTGAACGGGCCGAACCGGCTGCCGTCGACGAAGAACCATCCGACGACCCCGACGAAGAGGAGCGGGACGAACTTCAGTATCACGGTGACGTTTTGGAACCACGCCATCTGGCGCACGCCGACCAGGTTGATGATCGCCGGCACCCAGAGACCGAACATGGCGATCCAGAAGTTGGTCATCCCGCTCGGATTCGACAGATTCAAGAGGGCATCGACGTAGAAGACCCACGAAGCCACGATGGCTGCGTTTCCTGCCCAGGACTGAATCCAGTAGCACCAGCCGACCAAGTAACCCGCGAAGTCGCCGAACTCGTGGCGGGAGTAGGCGTAGAGCCCACCGTCGTTGTTCGGCACGCGCTTGGTGAGTTGGCCGAACAGGATGGCCAGAAGCATGGCGCCGACCGCGATGACCCCGAGAACCGCGATGCCCATCGTGCCGGCGCCGGCGATGACCGCCGGCATTGTGAACACACCCGTCCCGACGATGCTCCCGATCACGAGGCCCGTTGCGGATGTCAGCCCGAGGGCATGCATCTTTTGTTGGTTTCGGCCCGATAACCCAGCCGCATCAGTCGTTGGTGTGACCGGCGGCGACACCTCGGACCGTGTCGTTGTCATGCTCATCGTGCTGCACTCCCTTCGAACCACGCTCGTCCGCCCAGGGACCACCCACCGGCCGGAATTCCTTTCTCTGCCAGGCTGAAGGAGGGCACGTCTTTCTCCCAGGACCCAAACGTCCCCCGTCTCCGGGACCTAGGTCCTGTCGGTTCGGTGTCCAGTGCTTCCGACGTAGCGATCAGTCGCGGACTCCGACCGGTCGGCTCACTCTTCCTAGGGACAAAGGTCCCAGGGGGAAAGGTCGTATCTCCGTAGCGAGTCCCGCATCACTCAGATCGACTGAGAAGAGTCCGAGTGCAGATCCGCTGGCCGAGCCGAGTGGTGCACAGCAGGTCGAACGCTTAGTGAGTCCTAAGGAGAGTTGTGATGTCCAACACTGGAGTGAGCGTGCCCCATCAGAAGCATGGCGAAGAGGCCAGTTCTGCTGAAAGAGCTCGCGCCGGCGAGCTGCTCGAGATCCTCGAGGAGTTCTCATGCAGCGTCGACGACCTCTGGGTGCAACTTGCCCTGCTCAAGGACGACGTGCTGGAAAGCCTCCCTCAGCACCTGGATCTGGCGCGGCAGGTCAATCGGGCCGCGGCGCCGAAGCTCCAGACTGCCTTTCGCGACGCCCTGGAAAATGCCAAGGTCCTCCGCGAAGGCGCCGACCAGTTTCTCCACGACATGAAGCAGGCATTTGACGCCATCGAGGGCGCCATTCCGCACACGTGAGGGACGACGGGAGTCCTGGAAGAAACAGTCCTGGTCCTGAAGTTCCCTCTGGGTAGTCCCGCCAGATGCGAGCGTCAGAGCTAATCCTGCTCTTGGCCGAACAGGTCACGCGTGGGGTCTTCAACCCCGATCCAGCACACCCTCCACCGCATCGAACGTCTCTCGGACGTCGTTGAGCAGTTCATTGACGCCCTTTCGGAGCGCCTCTGCGTTCGCCCTGGCGTCGCGATAGGCATCACGTAGTTTTGAGTTCGCGGCGAGGTTCGCGTTACACGCAATCCGGAGTTGCCGAGTGGCTTCGTCGCGGAGGTCGAGCTTGGCCAAGTCCAACTGGACCTTCAGCTCATCGACTCGAGCCTTCCAACGATCAAGTCCCGCCAGAATCTCGTTGGAGCGTTCCCACCCCTCCGTTCCAGGAACCTGATCGGCCAGCGGCGTGTCGTCCAGCCGACCTTGGCTAGCGGCGCTCATCGACATCTCGTTCTCCTTCCGAGTACGAACTGCGAACCACTTCATTCGACCTGAACGAGTGCGCGTCCGCTACGGAAGAAGGCCCCTCTCGTAGTAGGACCTAGGTCCCTACGAGCTGCGCAGGAGCCACGGTGCCACGGCCGACGGTCGATGGATCTCGGTCACACGCCCACGAGGTCTCGACGTCGGAAACCGAGGAGGCCCAATGACGCACAGACCGCGCCAACGACACAGAGCGAAGCGTTGGTGCCCCAGTTCGGGCTGACTGCGGGCGCCGCAGCCATCTGGTGGAACAGCGATGTGTCGAGGAGCCAGCGTGAGCCGCTACCGAAGCCCCCGATCAATTCGACAAGGAGAGACCATCCGAGGACGCCGTAGGCGACGGACGAGGTCCATCGAGGGCGCGTTCCCAGAGCGAGGACGCCGATCCCCAAGAGGCAGAAGGCGGGCGGCACCACGTTGAGGCCTGCTTCAACGAGCGTCGTCAACGCGGTTCCGCCACTTTCCGCCGCCGCGCCGATCCACGCCGCGACGCCGACCACAAGCCCTGCCGAAATCATCAGGCCCAACGCGAGGAGTACACGCCCTATCAACCAGGAGTCACGCGAGCAGGGCGCAACGACGAGGTTCGCGAGTCGACCCTGCGCTTCCTCGGCACGCGCCGCCATGATCTGCCCGGCGGCGATGAAGGCGACGAGGATGGCGGCAATGATGAAGGAGACGCCGAGGAACGCAGTGGCACCGCTGCCCGGCGCTCCAAGCTTCGTGAAGACCTCCTGGACCGACGAGCCTGAGATGGTCGCCCCTGCTTGTTCGGCGATCAGCCCGAGCACGAAGCCCGTGATCGCCGTGGCGCTCAGCCACGCCACCGCCGTCGAGTCAAGAAGCCGCGCACTGAGCCCGAATTGGCCTGTCAAAAGCCGAACACGAGCGCGTGCAGAGTCGTGCTCGGGCAGCACGCTCCCGCCGACATCGCGGGTACCAGAGAGATAGGTCGCAGCTCCGAGCGTCAGTACGGTGAAACCGACGATGGGCACGAGCGCGAGGGGGTGCGGGTCGGTCAGCGGCTGGAGCTGCTCCACCCAGCCCAACGGCGTGGCCCAGATCAATCCGTGGACGCCGACCCCGGCGTCGGCAACCATGCGGGCGAGATAACTGGCTCCCAGGAACCATCCGGCCAGTGCCGCTGCCTGCCGGCGATTCGCGGCCAGTTGGCTGGTGAGCGCCCCCACAGCGAGGAACATGCCGGCCGCTGCGACCGGAACCAAGGAGAAATAGAGGCTTGGAGCCGCCCCAATTTTGACTTGGTGCAGATGACCGGTACCGATCGTGAACAGTGCAGTCACGAACCAGAGAGCCGCGAGGGCAACGCCCAAAGCCGCCAGCGCCTGCAAAGTCGCACGACGGGAGGTGAGCCGACCGCAGAACAGCAGATCCCAGCGGCCTGCGTCCTCCTCGCCGCGCAGCAAACGGGTGCTCGTGAGGAGACCCCACAGCGCGCCCAGGACAAGCATCGTCATGAGGCTTTTGAGAACGACGAATCCCGCCACGGTTTGGAGCTCCGGTGCCGGCCCGAAGAGCGCAGCTGTGGCGTGGTTGGCGCCGAACGCCTTGGCGAGGGCAGCGCGTTCGGCGCCGGTCGTATAGATCTTGGTGTACGAGACTGCCGAGGAGAAGACCAGGATCCCGAAGATGGCGCCCCAGAGGAGCCCGGATCGCGTCGCCCTTCGGGCCGTTAACGCAAACAGAGGAGTCCGCGCCGGAGCCGACCGGCGCACGGTCGCCACGGCGACGTCAGACATCGGGTGGATGCAGAGGAGCCTCGCCGTAGAGGGACAGAAAGAGTTCCTCGAGCGACGGCTCCCGACTCTTCAGCTCGATGATCTCGGAGGACGCCAGCGCCTTGACCAGTGGGTCCATCGAGCCGGTCACCTCGAGCTGCGCGAGCGTTCCGTTGACGCGTAGCGAGCGCACACCTGGCACGCGCGTGAGGTCGGGCACGGTGCCGGAGAACCTGACCTGAACCAGGGTGGTTGACAGATGGCGCATATCGTCGAGCGATCCAACTTCGACGAGGAGCCCGTCCCGCAGAATGGCCACTCGGTTGCAGACTGCCTCGACCTCGCTGAGGAGGTGTGACGACAAGAAGACCGTCTGGCCCCGGTGCTTCGCCTCGCTTACAGCGAGCCGAAACTGGTGCTCCATGAGTGGATCGAGACCGGAAGTCGGTTCGTCCAGGATCAAGAGGTCGGGCCGACACATCAGCGCGCCGATGAGCAGAACCTTTTGCCGGTTGCCCTTCGAGTAGGCGCGCACTTTCTTGTCGACGTCGAGCTCGAAGCGCGTGACCAGCTGATCCCGGTAAGTCTCGTCGACGTGACCATGGATGCGGCCGAGCAAGTGCAAGGTCTCCGCACCCGTGAGAGATGGCCAGAGGTCAGCCTCGCCTGGCACGTAGGTCAGGTGTTCGTGCGCCTCGACCGGCCTCCGGGTGCAGTCGATGCCGAAGATCTCTGCAGAACCCGACGTCGGTCGGGCCAGAGCCAGGAGGAGCCGGATCGTCGTGGTCTTTCCCGCGCCGTTGGGACCCAGGTACCCGAGCACCTCGCCGGAGGCGACCTCGATGCTGAGGTTCTGCAGCGCTGGGACCGATCCGTATCGCTTGGTCAGACCGTCCGTTCTGATCGCAGCCTCACCCATCGTCCTAGCCTTGCTCGCGAATTGCGCTCCACGGCGTCACAGTGTGCCCCCCGCGCTGGCCGAACGTCGTCACGGGCGTCGAGGTGGCAAAAGCTCCTCGTCCTCGTCAGTGGCCCGAGCGTGCAAGAAGCCGAAGACAGCGAACAGAGCGAGCACGCCAGCCAAGCAGATCAGCGCAAAGCCTGACCAGCGGGCGATGGCAGCCATCAGGCTAAAGCCGTATGCCTCGAGCAGCAGACCACGCAGCGTTGTCCGCTGGAAGACCGACTGGACCTTCGCTTCCGCGGCCACGTATGCGGGCGAGCCCTTGGGAAGCGCCATCGCCGCCGCACTGAGCTGCGCATAGGTCTTGCCACCGCCGATGTGCTGCAGGTGCACAGCGATGAAATCGTTGGCATAGACCTGTGCTTCTGCACCCGTCACGAGCTGTTGACCGGCGTACTGCGAGACGGACGGAATCATGGAGCTGGTGATCTCCTGCCCATCCGGGTGGTCGAACGCCGCCGCTGGTGGAAACCTGATCCGCTGCTCGGCAAGCTGCGTGTGCACGTAGCCATCCGCGAAGTCGTGGGCGACGAGGAGCAGTGACCCTGCGACCACGAGCACGATTACCACGACGATGGCCCCGGCACTGGCCATCGTGTCGAACACCCTTCGCTTCATCGTGCCCTCTCCCCACTGGCAGGGAATGCCCCGCGCGACGAGTTCACTTGGCATCGTGTGACGGACCTGCCCGGCGCACATCGAGCCATTGGTCCCATCAACTAGGGCAATTGGTGGGACCCCCGCGATGGGACCAAAGTCCCGTGCCAAAGCGAATTACTGCCCTACAGCGCGGCGTGCCGTCCGACGTAGGTTGGCTGTCAGGAGACCGAGAGTGCCCAGCCGATGGGAACGGAGCAAGCGGTGACCCTGCCGGACAGCCGAAGCGGCGAACACGGGGCGGCCCAGGCAATGCAGGCCGATCACGATGTCGAGGTCGACGACTCCGACGAACTCGAGCGTGACGTCGTATCGGGTGCTTTGCACTACTTGATCAGGGCGATCGTGCCGGGAGACGCCTACATGCTGGCGGCCTTCCACGCGCATCTCTCGCCCGAATCCCGCTACTTGCGGTTCTTCAGTTACCACCCGGTCCTCTCACAGGCCGAGCTTCACCGTTTCACGCATGTGGACTACGACCGCCGGTTGGCCCTCGTCGCCATCGCTGACGACCGCATCATCGGAGTGGGACGCTATGAGCGTCAGCCGCGCACGAGCGACGCAGAGGTGGCATTTGTCGTGGCCGACGAATTCCATCACCACGGCATTGCAACCGTCTTGCTCGATCAACTTGTCCTCGCGGCGCGTCGCCGGGGGATCACTGCCTTTGTCGCCCAGACGATGTGGGAAAACCACGACATGCTGGCCGTCTTCATCCACAGTGGGTTCGACGTCGTCCGCAGCTACGAGGGGGGAGTCGTGACGTTACGGTTCCCGATCGGTCAGACGCCACGGTCTCGTTCGGCCATTGCCTTGCGCGACGCCACACGCCGCGTGACGAGACATGACGCAGCGGCACCCACGTGACCACGATGAACGCGATCACCATGGTGGTCGTCGGCTATGACGGTTCGAGCGATTCCGCCATCGCCCTCCGATGGGCCGCGGCGCTGTGCGTTGCCGTCGAGGCACACCTCCAGGTGATCCACGCCGTCGGCCTCCTTGAAGAGGCGCACCTGACGCCCGCGCCGCCCGCGGAAGCAGACGTGAGGAGGCTGGCGTCAGAGGTTGGCCTCGGACCTGATCTGGTCGCGTACTCCCTCGTGGACGGCTCACCTGGCGACGTCCTCCTCCGCATGACAGCACCCCCGCATCGAGTCGATCTGCTGGTCATCGGGAGCCGAGGCGCCGGCCGCAAGCCGGGGCTCCTCGGGAGCACAAGCCTTGAGGTGGCCGAGCGCGCAACCGTCCCCATTGCGATCATCCCGAGTCTCTGAGGTGCAGGTCCGGCGGAGCGCACGTCCCTATTCCAACCTCAAGCTGTGGCACGGCGTCGTCTGACGGGATGCCTTGTCAGCGAACGATGACCACGGTGCAGGGTGCGTGCCTGCTGCAGAACGCACTGACAGAGCCCAGAAGCAGCGCCTCGAACCCGCCCACGCCGCGCGCGCCGACGACCAAGACGTCGGCGCCCTTGGCGGCGGCCACTAAGGCGGGCCCGGGCGATTCGTCGGTGGTCTCGCCGCGCACGACGACGTCGGGCGCGACCTCTGCCACGTGGGTCAGGGCGGCATCGAGCTCGCTTCGAGCTGCGCCCTCCACGTCCGAGACCGTGTGCGTGAACGCATAGCCCAGCACCATCGGAAACGTCCACGCGATGACCACGTCGATCACGGCCGGGTTCGACGTCGCGTCGCGGATTGCCCATTCGAGGGCCTTCTTCGCCGGGTCCGACCCGTCGAAACCGACGACGATGCGACGCTGCACGTCTGGTACGGGCAGCTCGCTGAGACCACTCAGCGCATTCATGGCGCTGAGGCTGTGTGCGCCTCGGACGTGTGCTCGACGACGACCGCTGCTCGAGATGGCACCACGCTCGTTCCTGCTCGACCAGAGAGCAGGGCGACGGCGTCTTCGAGTCGGCCGATCGCAGCGAGTCGGCCGCCACCTTCGACGAACCGGCAGGCCGCTTCGACCTTGGGGCCCATGGAGCCCGCTGGCAACCCGAGCTCCCGCAGCTCCGCAACGGTGGCCCTCTTGATCGGGGACGCCTTCGGGGTGCCCCACCCGACCTCGACGTTCGCCACGTCGGTCAACAGTAAGAGTGCGTCCGCCTGCAGTTTGTGGGCCAGCACCGCCGCAGTCAGATCCTTGTCGACGACGGCCTCCACATCGCGCCAGGAACCGTCATCGTCCCGGACAATGGGGATGCCCCCGCCGCCGGCGCACACCACGACGTCCCCGTGCCAGAGCAAGAGGTCGATCTCTGGTATCTCGAGGATGTCGACTGGCTCGGGACTTGCCACCACCCGCCGCCAGCTCGCACCATCCTGGCGCACCTGCCAGCCGCGTTCGTGGGCCAGTCGCGTTGCCTCGTCCTCCGTGTACACCGGTCCCACGAACTTCGTCGGGTCTTCGAAGCCTCGATCACCTGCGTCGACGACTGTCCTGGTGAGCAAGCACGCCGCCCGGGCCGACGACGCACGCTCGATTGCGCCGACGAGCCAGTTGCCGATCAGGCCCTGCGTCTCGGCCACGAGCGCGTCGAATGGATACGGGTGCGACAGCGCGGCGTCAGCGGCGCTCTCCAGGGCGAGCACCCCGACCTGCGGACCATTGCCATGGGTGATGACAAGTTCGTGCTTGGTCGCCAAGGGTGCCAAGGCCCGTGCGGCATCCCGGACGTGCCGCTCCTGTGCATCGGAATCGGGCGACTCACCGCGGAGCAGGAGGGCGTTGCCACCCAGGGCGGCGACGATCTTCATGTCGCGGCCTGTGGGGGCTCGCCCAGCGTGGCGACCATCACTGCCTTGATGGTATGCATACGGTTCTCCGCCTGGTCGAAGACCAGGGAGGCAGGCGACTCGAACACCTCGTCGGTGACCTCGAGCGCTTCGAGACCGAACTTCTCGTAGACCATCTCGCCAACCTCGGTCTCGACGTTGTGCAGTGCCGGAAGGCAGTGTAAGAACTTCACGTCCGGGTTGCCGGTGAGGCGGAGCAGCTTCGAATTGACCTGGTAGGGGTGGAGGAGGTCGATGCGCTCGGCCCACTTCTCGGTCGGCTCTCCCATCGAGACCCACACATCCGTGTAGACGTAGTCCGCGCCGGCCGTTGCGGCAGCAAGGTCGTCGGTCACGAGGATGTGGCCTCCGCTGTCGTTCGCCATGACGTGCGCCAGGGCATGGATCTCCTCGTCGGGCCACAGCTCCCTGGGCCCGCAGAGGCGTACGTCCATGCCGACCAGCGCTCCCGTCACGAGGAGTGAGTTCGCCATGTTGTTCCTGGCGTCACCCACATAGGTCAGGACGACATCCTCAATGGGCTTGGCGGAATGGTCTTCCATCGTCAGGACATCGCACAGCGTCTGCGTCGGGTGCCACGTGTCCGTGAGGCCGTTCCACACCGGGACGCCGGCGTCGCGAGCCAACGCTTCGACGTCCGCGTGCGCGAACCCACGAAACTCGATGCCGTCGTACATCCGGCCGAGCACGCGTGCGGTATCACGCACACTTTCCTTCTGACCGAGCTGCGTCTCACCCGGGCCGAGGTAGCTGACGTGCGCACCCTGGTCATGGGCGGCCACTTCGAAGGCTGACCTCGTCCGCGTCGAGGTCTTCTCGAAGATCAGTGCGATGTTGCGACCGCGGAGATATTGGGTCTCCTTGCGCACCTCCTTCTCGGCCCGGAGGTCCGCCGCGAGGTTGGTCAAGGAGAGGAACTCCGCCTTGGTGAAGTCGCATTCCTTGAGAAAGCTACGTCCGCTCAGGTTCATCATGGCGCTCCTTCGTGACTCGGCCTTCAGGCCGGGTCCCTCGTAATCGGACAGGTCATGCAGCGGGGGCCACCACGTCCGCGTCCCAGCTCCTCGCCGGCAATCGTCACGACCTCGATGCCGCGCTTGCGTAGCATCGTGTTGGTGTTCACGTTGCGTTCGTATCCCACGACCACGCCTGGCGCGACCGCCAGATAGTTGGTGCCGTCGTCCCATTGCTCACGTTCCGCCGCTCGAACGTCTTCTTGTGTCCGCAAGACCGTTACGGCGTCGATCTCGAGTGCGTCGGCAAGGGACTTCCACAGGTCGGTGTTCTCCGCCGCCTGGAGTGTCGCCGGGGTCTCGCCCGGGGTCAAAGTCCAGCTGCGCAGACTCTCGTCGAAGTACGGATAGACGACGAACGTCCCGACGTCCACCATGGACATGACGGTGTCGAGGTGCATGAACGCGTGGCTGTGGGGCAACTCGACCGCGATCACGCTGTCCGCCTGATCCTGGGCGAACAGCGCTCTGGCGACAACCTCCACCGCCATCGGAGCGGTGCGCTCACCCATCCCGATCAGCACGCTGCGATGGCCGATCACGTGCACGTCCCCGCCCTCGATCGTCGCTGGCTGGTGGGGGACGTCGTCGTCCCCGTAGTAGACACCGAACTTCTCATCTGCAAAGAGCGGGTGGTGCCGGTAGATCGCTCGCGTGTGCACGGTCTCCCGCTGGCGGGCAGGTTTCGCCATGGGGTTCATGGTCACGCCGTCATAGATCCAGCACGAGTTGTCTCTTTGGAAGAGGTGATTGGGAAGCGGTGGAAGGATGAATGCGTCGCCGCCCAACATTTCCCAGGAGAGGCTCCGTGGGTCCCCGAGTTCGAGTTCTTCTTTGAGGACGCCCCCGATGAGAAATCCGCTCAACGTGTGACCGTCGAGGTCTTCGAACAGCGTCCGAATCGGGTCGACCAGGGCAGGCCCAAGCAACTCGGGTGTGCACACCCGGTCGAGCACGAATGCGCGGCCGTCCGCACTGTCCAACGTCTCGGCCAGTAGATCGCCGTAGTAGTGCACGAGAACACCCTTGTCCCGCAGCGCTTGGGCGAATGCGTCGTGTTCCTCGCGGGCTCGCTTCGCCCACATAACGTCATCGAAAAGGAGACCCTCGATGTTGTTCGGCGTGAGCCGGTCCAGCTCTTTCCCAGGTCGATGCACGATGGCCTGCCGGAGCTGCCCAATCTCTGACTGCACGCTGAGAAGCCTCATGACCGCGTCTCCCTCCGAATCCGTCGCGCACGTTGTGCGTCCTCCAAGCACGGTACGAGGGGCGAATCACGACCTCCAGGGAAATATGGCACCTCGCTTCGGGACCAAAGTCCCGACCTGGGTTGCAAAATGCGCCGATGGGAGGAAGGTCCCTACGTTGGCGCGTGCGCGGCGGACCACAATGGGCGCCGTGAGCATGTACGTCCAGATCCTCACCAGCGCGCTTGAAGCCGGAGATTTGGACGTGAGTGGGGACGAGTTGATTGAGCACGCGTTGGCATGTCGCACCAGGATGCTCGAAACCGGGCCGACGCAGGGTGCCTATGAGGCACTGGCGGCCGAAGTCGCCTACGACAGGGCGTTGATCCACTTGTGCTCGTACATGGGCATCGCTAGCAATCCCGCTGCATTCGCCGATCCGCCGGGGGAGCGAAGTCGACTCGAATCTCTGCTTGCGCGCGAGAAGGACATCGATCTGGTTGCACGTTCGCGCGCGCACCTCGCTGAGTCCGGAGGCTCCCGAGAGCAAGACGCCCGGGCCTGTCCCAATCTCTGACGCCGCACGTGCGCCGCGACGTCAGTCCGTGACCGAGTTCTCTTCCCTTTTCAACTTGGTCGCGTAAATCGCGGCTTCGGTTCTGCTCGTCATCTTGAGTTTGCGCAGAAGGCCCGTGATGTAGTTCTTGACGGTGTGCTCCGCCAGGAACATCTCTTCGGCGATTTGCCGGTTCGTCATGCCTTCTGCGATGAGGTCGAGGACGCGGTGCTCCTGCGGTGTCAACGAGTCGAGGACAGGGTCTCCGGCGGGCGGATTGGCGATGCGCTCGACCACCCGGGCGACGGCACGCGGATCCATCAGCGACGCGCCGGAGGCCACCTTCTTGACGTCCTCGATCAGGTCCCTGGCCTTGATCTGCTTCAAGACGAAGCCGGCGGCGCCGGCCAGCACGCTGGCGTAGAGGGCTTCGTCGTCAGCGAAGCTCGTGAGCATCAAGCACGCGAGCTCCGGGAGGGAGGAACGGACGTCCCGGCACACCTCGATCCCGCTCCCGCCCTCAAGGCGAACGTCAAGGATCGCGACATCGGGCCTGGCGAGGGGAATCCTGGTTAGCGCCTCCTCCGCAGTGCCCGCTTCGCCCACGACCTCGATCTCCTCGTCGCTCTCGAGGAGTGTTCGGATGCCCTCACGCACCAGCTCATGGTCGTCGAGGAGAAAAACCCGGACAGGCATCGGGACATTGTGCCAGGCCCGCCGAGGTCTCGTGGTCGCCCACCACTCCACCGGCATTCTCACTACGATCGCCTCGGTGCCTTACACCCGGGTCCAAGATTCGGACAAGCTCAGACGGCTCATGGCGGCTGTCTTGATGATCACGGGCGACGTCGAGCTGGCGGACCTGCTGCGGCATATCGTTGAAGAGGCCCGTCTTCTCGTCGACGCTCGCTACGCGGCGCTGGGGGTACTGAACAGCTCACACACTGAACTCGAAGAGTTCCTCACCGTGGGCCTGAGTCAAGAGGAGGAAGCCTCAATCGGTCCACGCCCGAGAGGTCGCGGCGTGCTGGGAGTCCTAATCTCAGAGCCGCGGCCGCTTCGGTTGGAGCGGATTGACCAGCACCCCAGCAGTCACGGCCTGCCGCCGCACCACCCACCGATGACGACCTTCCTCGGCGTCCCACTCCGCGTGCGTGACGAGGTCTACGGGAATCTCTATCTCACCGACAAGGTAGGCGGAGAGCCGTTCACGGACGAGGACGAAGCGCTCGCCGAAGCGCTCGCCCTGGCTGCCGGCGTCGCCATCCAGACGTCACGGCTCCACGACCAGGTCCGGGTGCTCAGCGTGCTGAATGACCGGGATCGCATCGCCCGTGATCTCCACGACCGAATCATCCAGCGCATCTTTGCTGTCGGCATGGCCCTCCAAGCCGTCGCCAGGCTGGCTGACCCGTCGGAGATGGCCGTTCGGGTCGACAAGGCGGTCGACGAACTCGATGCGACCATCACTGAGATTCGCTCGGCCATCTTCGAACTCGGCGAGACCTCGGTGCCCGGGGCTCTCCGCCATGGGGTTCTCGAGATCGCCGACGAGCTGGCTCCCTCGCTCGGGGCTCGCCCGCGGGTCTCCTTTCATGGTTCGGTCGACACAATGATCCCGCCCCAGACGGCGCATCACATGCTGGCGGTCGTTCGCGAAGGCCTGACGAACGCTGGCAAATACGCCAAGGCGACCACGTTCGAAGTGGTGATCCGGGTGGATGAGGACATCTGTATGGAGATCTTCGACAACGGCGGCGGCTTCGACCCTGCTGCCGTACCCTCTCCGGGGCTCGGCCTTGTCAACATGCGAAACCGCGCTGAGAAACTGAGTGGGAGCTTCGACGTCAGCAGTGGGGCACAAGGCGGCACACGGCTGGTCTGGCGCGTCCCTCTCCGCGAGGCCGACTGACTCACGTCCCCCGCCTCGGGGACGCCTGGGGAATCCCTTGCTAGACAGGATGGACGATCACTCGACCAGTGATCTCCTTCGGCCGGATCGCAATCAGGTCGTGCTCCGGACCGCCTGACCACGACTCCAGCCGAAGCGACGACAGCGTCATGCGCTCGTGCGGAGCCGTGACCTGTCGAGCCGGACCGGTGACGAGGACGCTCCATCCTTCGCTGAGACCCTCTCCGGCATGGTCAATTTCGAAGCCCACGACGCCAGCCTCGGTCAGCTTGCTCGCCTTCTTGTGGTCGGTGCTGATGATGACCTGTCCGTCGGTGAACTCGTAGTTGACCGGGAGGGCGATTGGCCCGCGGGCGGTCGTGAACACGACTCTGCCGTAGACGTTGCCCTCCAGGTGCACCATGCATTGATCAATCGAGAGTGACCGCAGAGACGGATGTCCGGCGCCGCCGCGAGCCTGTGGGAACGGCTGGAAGCCTCCCTGGAGGGCTTCGGGCGTCGTCTTGAGCGCCGCCGCGAGCAGGATCAACGACCCCGCACTCAATCGGGCGGTCGCGTTGTGCTCGACGTAGTTCAGGTAGCCGGGGTCCATCCCGGCTCGCCGCGCGGTCTGATCGATGCTGAGGCCGAGCTCGGCCCTCCGCTCGGCGACCCGGCGAGCGAGGTCCCCGCTTGCGGTGTCTTGGATGGATGTCATGGCTTCAGCCTGCATAGCGGTCCGGGTCTTCGCTAGGGAACTTGGTCCCTGTGCGATCAGCAGAAGGTCCCACCACACAACCTCAGGGGCACGCTCCAAAAGGGACCCATTGGCCGGATGGGAGGGACCTACGTCCCTGTTCGGCTCCGGCGCCCGGCGTCCACGATGGAGCAGGTGAACAGGGCCGGGACCAGAGAAGGAGCGGACACGTGAGCGAGACTGCTGCAGCCGGAGTCCCCGAGAATCGTGTCGTCGTGGGCGTTGATGGGTCGAAGTGCGGCTACCGCGCGCTGGAGTACGCCGCAGGGGACGCCCAGCGTTCGGGATCCGTGCTCCAGGTCGTCACCGTGTACAACGTGCTCCCCACCTACGGGTCCATGGCTCAGCCGGTTCTCGACCAGGAGGCCGCGGAGCAAACGCTCACGCAGGCCATGCGTCGAGTCCAGGTCGGCTGGCCCGACGTGGACGTCAAGGGTGAGGCCGTGTTCGGCCCGGCGGCCCAGGTCCTCGTCGACGCCAGCAAGGACGCTCGGCTGCTCGTCGTGGGCACCCGGGGGCACAGCCAGGTTGTCGGCATCCTGCTTGGATCGGTGTCGGAGTACGTCGTCCACCACGCACACTGCACCACGACGGTCGTGCGTTGAGTCCGCTCGTGAGACGCCCTATGTCAAGCCGCCTCCGAAACGAGACGCCGATAGCCGCCGTGCTGTGCGGGGTCATAGGGCACGCGGTCCTGCCAGCAACGCCAAATGATTTGACTCCACGAGCGGGCGAGG
>Ga0335072_10002099_pt1 | contig 31443 bp, 26 predicted proteins | sample Lox_Sample_21_FD_206725 | JGI IMG/M metagenome (GOLD analysis project Ga0335072, IMG submission 206725) | Soil microbial communities from Loxahatchee National Wildlife Refuge, Florida, United States - Lox_Sample_2.1 | ecosystem: Environmental > Terrestrial > Soil > Wetlands | place: USA...
ATCAAGTCCACGCAGCCCCACTTTGAGAAGTACCGCTTCTGGATACATAACCAGGTTGAGCGGTTTCTGCAGCCCGATTACCCCCTGGTTGAGGATTCGGCAGATCTGGTCAACCTAGATGAAGAGAGTCGCCGCCGGATGATCTTTGAGTGTCTCGAGCAGAGCAACACAACAACGGCTTGGCCGGTAGCAACCGCTATATGGCGAGCCTACGATCGTTTGATCGATATTTTTGAGGGTCAGATTGAGTACCTTGCCCTCCTATTCCAAGATGGACTAATGCCCAAATTCTATGACTGGTCAAACAACCTCTCTGACGTTGGCGACCTCTTCCAGCTCTTGGCCCATACCAAGCCGCAGCTGAGGGTTCTGGAGATTGGCGCAGGAACCGGGGGTGCGACAGCAAAGACCCTTGAGAAGCTGAAGTCTGACTTCGGCGAGCGCCTGTACTTGAAATATACCATCTCGGACATCTCTTCTGGTTTCTTCGTCCAGTGCAAGGAACGATTCAAGGAACATGAAGCCATCGAGTATCAAGTCTTGGACATCTCCAAGGATCCTATCGAGCAGGGTTTTAGTGCTGGAGAATATGACCTGATCATTGCATCAAACGTAAGTGATAAATCCTAACCCAAATTTCAATGCCATTTAACGACTTTAGGTATTGCACGCCACCCCTTCGCTGACCGAGACGCTGAAGCATTGTCGCACATTGCTTAAGTCTGATGGCCTACTGTTTCTGCAAGAACTGTCACCAAGTATGTGTACTACCTCGGAAGCGAACGAAAAGATTAACTGACATCAAGAACAGTTCAAAGATATATGGGCTTTATTATGGTAAGCTTGTCCGTACCTGGCTCTTTGACTCGAAACAAAGAGTTTACAATGTGTAGGGTCTCTTCTCTGGATGGTGGCTGGGAGAAGAGGATGGCCGTACCGAATCGCCCCTCGTCCCTCCCGATGTGTGGAACGCTAAGCTCCGCGAGGCCGGGTTTGAGGGCGTCGACGCGGTTAGCTTTGACAACAAGCTGCCGTACTACATGAGCGCAAACATGATTGCGAAGCCTGCTGTCGCTTTCAAGTATCCAGAGAGGGTCACTCTGCTCACACGTACCGGAAAACTTAGTCCCTTGGCACAAACTACCCAGAGATCGCTTCGTGAGGCAGGTTGCGAAATCGATCAGTGCATTTGGGGCCAGAAGCCTCCGGCAGACCAGGACTTGATCTCGTTCGTCGACGTCGACTCACCCGTACCTCTACTCAAGGACGTCAGCGAAGAGGACTTGAGACATTTCTTGCAAATCGTGGATGATTTATCGCAGGCAGTGTTGGTTTGGTTGATACCTCAGGCTCAGATCAACTGTCAGGATCCACATGCCGCGCAGATGCTGGGAATGGCCAGGACGCTCCGCGCCGAGCTTGCGATGGACTTTGCCACCATCGAACTCGAGGACACCAGCACAGAAAGCGCCGATGGCATTGTCAAAGTTCTTCGGAAAATCCAGCGCTCACACATGGAGACTGACGACCTCGATCCTGACATGGAGTACGCATTTTCAGATGGAACAATCCATATCGGCCGTTTCCATTGGTTCCCTGTTTCGGAAGCTCTGGCTGAGACTGCCCCGCCTCCTGATGCCAAAAGCCTGATTGCTGGCCAGCGCGGCATGCTCCAAACTCTGAAGTGGATAGGCCACCAGTTCGATCCCTTAGGCACAAGTGAAGTTCGGGTCAAAATGAACGCTGTTGGCATGAACTTCCATGATTTGATGATCGTAATGAACATGTTTGACAGCCCCATCGCTCTCGGTAAGGGCTACAACTCGATTGGCATGGAGGGCACGGGCTACGTTACCAAGATCGGCTCAGGCGTAACCAATATCAAGGTCGGCGACCGCGTCGTAGTAGTCGGATCCAATTCCACCGGATTCGCTACCGAGATTCAGAGACCGGCCGAATTCTGCATTCATTGCCCTGAGCGCCTCAGGGACGAAGAAGCCGCCGGCATGCCTTTTGCATACATGACAGTGCTTTGGTGCTTCCTCGACAAAGCAAATCTGAGGAGGGGGCAGTCCGTGCTTATTCATAGCGCCGCTGGAGGTGTCGGCATTGCTGCAATTCACGTGGCACGATGGATCGGGGCCGAGATCTACGTCACGGTGGGAAATGAAGAAAAGGTGGGCTTTCTTATGAAGCAGTTCAACATCCCTCGAGATCACATCTTCGACTCCCACAACGTTAGCTTCTTGGATGCAATCATGGCAGCCACAGACGGTGTCGGTGTTGATGCGGTGCTCAACTCGACCTCCGGCGAGCTGCTTCATGCGTCGTGGAAGTGTGTTGCAGCGAATGGATGCATGCTCGAAATCGGAAAGCGTGATCTGGTCAACCGAGGCCAGTTAGCCTTGAACCTCTTTGAAGAAAACCGCAGCTACTTTGGTGTCGACTTTTCTCGCCTCACCATAGTGAACAAGCCCGCCGTCGCCCGTCTTCTGGCTCAGACCATGGATCTCTTCAAGCAAGGCCATATTCAACCGATTCATCCCACCGCAGTCTTCGACGCTGAGAAGGCGGAGGATGCATTCCGGTATATGCAAAAGGGCGTGCACATCGGCAGGATCGTGATCAAGCTCCCGAAGGAAGATACCCTGCGACTGACGCCATTCGTTCCCACGCCTTCGTTCAAAAGCGATGTCTCGTACCTTCTCGTCGGAGGCATGGGAGGCTTGGGTCAATCCGTCGCGTCGTGGATGGTGTCTGCCGGCGCCAAGCACCTAACTTTCCTATCCAGGTCCGCCGGAAATTCCGAGGCTGACCAGGCCTTCATCAGAGGGTTGAATGAGGCCGGATGCGCGGTACAATGCCAAGCCGGAGACGTCACCGATTCTGACTTCGTTCGGAAGGTGGTTGAGCAGGCGCCCAAGCCTGTTGCCGGTGTAATGCAGATGGCCATGGTCTTGTGTGACGTCGGCGTCAGGAATATGGACCAGAAAAGCTGGAATGCTGCTGTTCGCCCCAAGATCCAGGGGACATGGAACCTGCATAATCTTCTTCCAAAGGATCTTGACTTCTTCATACTCTTCGGCTCCAATAGCGGCACTCTAGGCTCTTATGGTCAAGCGAACTATGCCGCAGCTAACGCTTTCTTAGACGCCTTTGTTCACTACCGTCGAAATCTTGGCCTGAGCGCATCAATCATAGACATAGGTGCTGTCGGTGATGTTGGCTATGTATCTCGCACGCAGGGAGCCGCGGAAACGATGGTTACAATGGCCGGACGTCTGATCACCGAGCAAGACTTCCTCGACTGCCTGCAGTTGTGTATAGCACGTTCGTCAGAAACGTACTTCGCGGCACGCCCGTCCTCGCCGGTCGAGGGCTACTACAATCCCAGACAGATTGTCCTATTTAACTCTAGCATTCTGCCGATTACGGACCCGCAAAACGCCATCTTCTGGAAGCGCGATCCTCGCATGGCCATCTATCGCAACATACAGAAGACCACTCCAGATAGTGTTGGAGCAGAAACTGAGAACCTGCGGCGCTTCCTGGCGTCTTTGATGTCAGATCCTAGAAAGCTGGACCAAAAATCTACTTCGAAACTCCTCGCAGAGGAGATTGCCCAACAGGTGTCTACTTTCCTGATGCGGGGAGACGATAGAATCGACGTGTCGCATACATTGACGGACGTGGGCGTGGACTCACTCGTGGCCATCGAAGTCCGCAATTGGTGGAAGCAGAACTTTGGTGTTGAGGTTTCCGTACTGGAGTTGAGAGATGGTGGCAGCATTCAGCGGTTGGGGGAGCTGGCGGCTCAGCGCTTAAAGGAGAAATATACTGGAAAGCAATAAACGGAGAACGATTGGGCATTCTTTTTCTGTCAGAGGAACAGGGCTGGTTATCTAATGCCTACACGTCTAGATTCTCTATAGGCATAAATTTCAGAGTTGGAAGTCTGCCGTTTGTTGCTGGTATGGACCATGATGCCGAAACAGGCTGGTTCTAGAAAAGTCACGAACCGTTTGGCGAACGGTTACACTTAGATGAGGACGCTCGGATGGCATTCTGAATCAGGGACCTTCTTTTCCGATGCCATAACTGTAAGCCGTGAACCTTGATACGCCAAAAATCCTGGACAGACTGACATGGATCGAGCGCTCGAAAGATATATATGCTCATGACCCCAGGTTTGAGAGCTGACTCGTTCTGTACCTCTCGCCCTCCCAACATTGCAATGGGGAAAAGCAAGTTTAGCTCCTTCGACAAGCTTGACCTAGCCTTTGCCTCCATCAATGGACATAAGCTTGAAGCGACCATCCTAACGCCGAAGAAGCTGCAAGAGAAAGCGAGTGAGATTTATCCAGTACTTGTGTATTGGCACGGCGGTGGCTTCGTCGTCGGCCATCGCATGTACGAACCATGGTGGTCAAACTGGCAAGTTGACCTCAACGGCTGCCTTCGCTGTATACGAGCACAGGACAAAAGCTGAATCTGGAATCTAGGTTGATCGAGTTGGCATTATCGCATGACGCAATCATCATCAGTCCCGACTATCGTCTTTTGCCAGAAGCGAATGGCGCCGACACTCTGAACGATGTTGAGAGCTTTTGGGACTGGCTGCACGGCACTCTCCCCTCGATTGCCAAATCATGGCACGCCCGGCCAGATCTCACCAAAATAGCCTGCTGCGGTCAGAGCTGCGGTGGCCGACTCGCCACTCAGTCGGCTCTCCTTTTCCCACAGTCTAAGATCAGGGCAATCATCTCCATATCCGCCCCTCTCCATGGCAATGTACCGCACTTCACAGTACCGAAGCCGAAGATCATCATGGGATCACGTCCTCCTCCTCCTCGTCAAGCAGAAGCTATCATACGCACCTACATAAAAAGCATGAAGCCTGAGGCCGTCAGAACAGGGTGTGATCCATCGGACATGTGGGAGCTGGTGTTGTGCATCATACAACAGGGATGGTTACCAAGGCTCATGGGCGCAAAGGCAGATAAGCGTCTCGACATCATGGCGGTGCTGGATGACATTAGGACAATGCCCCCCATCTGGGTCATCCATGGAGAGCAGGACTCAATTGTGAATGCCATAATGCAGAATGTTACACCCTAGCTAACCTTCGTCTAGGCTCCAGCCAACTGCTCGACTGAATTTGTAGCCAAAGTCAAGAGCATGTTGCCCGACGTTCCTCTGCTGCTTACCCTACAGCCAGGCGACCACACTTTTGAGGCACTCACAACGATGAATGAGCCCTGGGTCCAGGAAGGCTGCCGGTTTTTGTTGAAATTTTGGCTCTAGGTACGCTCCTATATTACCGGTGGGGTAGAGTGACAGAAAAGGGGTCTTTCCCAAAATTTGAAAATCGGAAAGGTTTCGTACATTAACACTCGTCAACCAGAACCTGATTGAAGGTGCTCTACAGACTCTAGATAGCTCAAAAGATGCACTGACCTCAGTTCTATAGATCTTATGTGAACTTATCCAGCAGAGAGTCCATAGGCTGAAGCCAGGAGTGCAGGGGCGTAAGGGCCTAGAATGTAGTTGCGTTAGGGCCCGGTGTGTGGATTCCGTAGTCGGCCACTGGGATAGCATGGACCGCAAAATGGCTGTATTTCAATCCCTCACAACACCTGGCGGGATTGGGCTGCCTCGCTGCCAAGACAACACCCAAGTCTGTGCGTACCTCATCTTTCATATGCTGTAGAAAGTAGCGTTGTTATGAGCAAAAATGCCTGTAGAGTGTCTCGCCCAAGTGGTGAGGGACGTTAGCTCAAAATCAATAATTCGCTTTAGGGCCTTCCCATTCCAGCACAATGAAACCGAAGATTCTAGAGGAAAGTGAAAAGACATTGTGAAGATTGTTGTTCATATCTTTCGTGGCATGATTTCCTGTTCGTTGGAGACTTACGGCTGGGAGAAGACGCGGTACGGAGAACAATTATTGTAGTCACGGAACAGTTTGTCTGCGAGAGGATTCACCGCTTGAAGAACTCGCGCAATATCACGATGATGAGATTGGACTCGGTGTGCAATTGCCTCCAACATCTTAGTAGTAACGGTGGTGTTGCCGCTGTGATTCAGTCAGTGTCCGTCGTCACGCCGGCAAATCTACACTCACACCATGTGGGCCAGCCTCTTCGAGCAAAGTAACAGAATGCTGGGCCCAAGGGAGTCTGCGAGGACTGACCATCTCTTTCCATAACGTTTGCGGTCATGGAACTTGGCTCTTAGTGCTGACCGCCCTGCATCATCGAGGGAACTCCAGCCCTGGTGGATGCCTTGTAGGATGTCATCAATGACGACTGATGCATCGCCGCGGCCAATCCCGGCTGACTGTCTGCCTGCGTCTCGGTGCGCTCTCCCAGACTCGCATGCCCGGAGATATTCAAGGTGCAGGCGTATCAGCGCCATGCGACTTCGGATAATATCGTCTCCCATTCGCATATCAAGCTGACAGACATTCGAATAAGCCAGCTCCAGGTCGCGATATGCCGATGATGCAGCTGTTGATCTCAGGGGCTCTGGCTGCTTGCACAAGCCATCGGTGATCCAACGCGGCAGCTCAGCCTCTAGGTATTGGTGGTAATCTTCTCTTAGGATGGTCTTCGATGCAATCACGACTCTCCGATGCGCCTTGCTTGACAGACCGCAAGTGACGCTTGGTGCTGGGTCAAATCGTGGAAAGTGCGGGGACAACGAGAAGGCCAAAGAGTCCATCACGAGTGTTGAGATGTCGAACGGGCGTGCGGCTGGGCTAGTTGATGCCGATGCAAAGACATCGTCGATTACATTCATTGTCGAATGCTGGGAACTGGGAGTCGTGTTGAACTCCAAGCTGGCGGTGTCTCCAAAACCATTGTCTGGTAGATCGAAGTCGGCGATTGGCCAATAGTTCATGTTCACTGCCGACGAAGAAGGTGAAGAGGAGCCGTCCCTCAATGGACCTGCTGGTACGAGGCTGAAGCTTCCATGGTTGAGCGCTTCAGGAGCTTCCTGTGTCGACGTAGGTGAGAAGAGGATGGGAGTCGGGGCATTTGCATTGAATAATGCTGAAATGTTGTCGGTAGTGGGGGGAGAGGAGAGGTCGCTGACTGACACTCAGTTAGCACGGGCGCGATATTCTTCTGCATGTCTTGTCCATTAGCGACCGACTTACGTTGCGTGGGGTTAGTTGAGAGGGTGTCTCCTAACATCGGACTATTAAGGCTGGTCTGCAAAAACTGAGCAGCAGATGTGAGCTGGAATAAACGCCGAGAGTCCGGTTGAACGGAGGCTGCTCGAGTCTCAGAACACCCGGAAGTATGATCGGGCGTAGGGGGAGCAGCTGCCGTGAGTTCCGCTTCCAGCAACAGCTTCAACGTCAGTGAACGTTGCGTCGGACTCTCCACATAGAGCACTTGCATGGTAAACGGCCCAAGAAGAGTGACATTGTTACGGTCGAGGAAGGATCTGATGTTTTGCACGAGATCATTAGGGTCCGATGTCGACGTGTAATTGGTGTCCTGAACGACTCGCCTTTTCTGCTCGAGCATGGTGTTCTCTTGTTAATTGCGTCTCTCGAGAAAGCAGCGCCATCTAACAATTATAGATCAGAGAGTACGGAGACGGGTATCACACTAGCGACTGATGCGCTAATTGTAATGACGTGAAAACCAACTTTAAACTTTCGCCTGGAGGCAGGCTCTAGAGAGGGGAGCTGAATACTACCCTTAAGTTCGTCATTTCAACGTGTCTCTATACGAAGACCCAAAAGCGGGCTCTGGACGACTCAAGCGCTCAATGTCACTGTGGAGCGACGGAGTGGTTTCTTGAAACTCCCTTTGCTCCGGGGATCAACTGTCAGAGCAGACGTGGGTAGGGCCGGTGCGCAGACTATAACAGGGGGTTATCAGGCTACCAGCCTGCGAAGAACATGAGTATTCACAGTCTAGCAATGGCAACTGGGTGCATGCCCTGATTCATACACTGAATGCTGGAGGAAGAATCCTTATCTTCCGTCACAGCGTTCAAAGAGGGGACGTCAAAGCCTTCGCTTGGCAGGCAGCTGCATTGTCAGACTTGGCATGCCCTAACAGATCCACACCTCGTTCTTTATCTTCTCTTAACGTAATGCCTAAAGATAGCAATACCAACAAACACTACACGCGCGCCAGGCGCTCACTCTAAAGGCCCAGCTTTACAACCCTTAGTTATGCACAGACGTTTACATGAACGAAGTCGCTAAAATAAGCAGCAAATGTGGCTTTTTCGGCCGGACTTGGCATGCGTCCGCACACGGAAACAGCCTGGTGTGGTACCCGTGTCATCTATTTCGTCATTTATTCTGATAACCATACCGACAATTGACGAGCGAGATACTTTACACTACCCGTCGAGAACTGCGGGTCTTGATCGCTGTTGACTGGCGAAGGGATAGGTAAGTTCGGACAAACGCGGTCTAGTACAAGGTGTTTTCTCCGTCGCGACCTCGGCACATTCCAAGTAATCTCTGAATAGGATGAGCATCACCAATCAGTGAACTGAGATCTACACCTCCGGTGCAAAAGTTTCTATGCCGAGCCTAATTTTCCGCCTCCGAATTAGGAGCCTGTTTCAGGATGTTGTACGCGAGGTGATGCGCGGGCTTTTAGCGTTGTCGGACTGAACTGCACGCTGCTTGGGAAATGTGCAAGACCTGTTTCCGCATCCTTGTATCTCCGAGGTCCAAAGACCCGGTTAGCCATTTTTCTCAGAACTGTTAACCAATTTTTGAAGCCGCACCACATTCCATTACTCCTAGTCAGCCGGAAACGAGCACAGGAACGATTTGGCTGAAGGCACAGATGGAACTCCGTAAACAATTGATCCACCATGCCGACGACCTCATGGAAGGCTTTCTCAAATTGACTAGCACGATTTATATACATGATCCATCAGCGATCAGCGAGACAAACTGCCCTGCGAAGAGTGTTTCTCTTGTCATTCTTTGCCCTTGGATGGGCGCAGCGCCCCGACAAATCTCAAAGTATACTGATGGGTACCGGAAGCTTTTCCCCAAAACTAGTATTCTACTCATTGAGTCTTCGTTGCCAGACATGACTCATCGATCTCAAGCGGCGCAGCAAGAACGTCTCAAACCCGCTTGCGAGGTCATTGCAAGCCATTTGCTAGGAGGCGGGCAGCAGACCGTGCTTCATGCCTTCTCCAATGCCGGCGCACAAACAGCTACTCAGCTCGCGGAGCGACTGCAGCGAGAGCACGGGTCCGTTCCCTTTACCAGAACCATCTTTGACAGCTGCCCCGGCCGCAATGATCCAGCACAAGTCGCACGAGCCGTTACTATCGCTATGCCACGGAGATATTTCATCCGAGCCATCGCAGTCTGCTCCATGCATATCTGGGCCATAGTATATTTCTTCATTCTCCGCACATTACATATCGACGACCCAATCTCCCGAACCCGACGGCGGCTTAATGATCCTGCGCTCTTCCCTCTTTCCATCCCGAGGCTCTATTTGTACTCCAAGGCAGACCAAATGGTCGGCTCGATCGACATCCGCAAACATGCACTGGAAGCTGAGGCGAAGGGCTATCTGATAATCCGGGAAACGGTGTTTGAGACGAGTTCTCACTGCGCGCTTGTCAATGAGGATCGTGAGAAGTACTGGAATTCTGTGAAAGTCCTGGCTGTTGGCGGGAGTGCAAATCCCGATTTCACCAGATCGGTACTATGAGTCGAGATTTAACATTGGCAACTCCGCGGTTTCATTCCTAGGTAGGAGCATCATGCTCAACTCATGTTACGGAGTCAATGATAAGTTTCTACTTATTGCCTGTTCCAATCAGCTAGCTTGCACACCGTGTTACCTACACTTAGTCACCTCCCGCCCTTGCCTTAGGCAACCCTATAACACTTTGAGCACTATGCTACGGAAGCATTAAGGCATCCTACGGTTGCCTAACATTAGTGAATGTCAAGTGCAACCTCCTCTATTAGTAGCAACTTATGCCTCCAGCCGCCCCCCAACTCGAATCACGAGTCACCGAGTGGATTGGACAACTCAGTCTCAACAACAACATACCTGTTAGTTGCATTCCAAGTCCAACAATGTAGCTAGGCCAAGCTTGCCAAAGCGCAGGTTTGGCGCCTCTGCAATAGAAGATTGTGATTCTTCCTCCAGCGTTCAGTCTATGATAGGGCATGCACCCAGTTGTCATTGTTAGACTGTGGATTGCAATGTGCTTGTCAGGTAGGTAGCCTACCAACCCGCTGCTATAGTCTGGGTGCCCATCTACCCACGCGTGCCCTGACAACGTTTTATATGGGCAACATTGGGGTTACTGGGGCCACTAGTGGAGAAGCGTCGCGTTCCAAGACGAAAGAAACGCGACGTGTTCCATGTTAGCAATATTGGGCGAGCTGGGGGAAAATCAGGGAACGCGACGCATTCCGAGACAGTATACTTGAGTAGCAGGGCCGGACCATTGCACTCCCGATTCATCTCCTCCTCCCTCTCTTCCCCCTTCCCGTTATCCATCTTAGGCACTGGGGGCCTTCTCCTGACTCCGTTTTCTCTTATCCTTATAATACCTCCAACTTCTCCCCACGCCCGACGTGAAAACGCCTTTCACGACTTCCACTGTACTCGGCCACGCCACCGTAGCCCGGACACACTTACCTATCACGGTAGGCAGGTCTTCCTGTGCAGCAATGCGCGGTTCAAAGTCGCCTCCCTCTCTGAGCTTGAGGTCGTCATGCGGGTCCTTGTCCGTTGCCGCCTCGAGGACAGAGTCGATCGCGGAGCTAGGAATGCCAAACTTCTTCTTGTACTGGTAGTAGAGCTTCCTCCTAAACGCGTTAGGCAGGCGCTGGACCATGTTCCCGCGCTTCACGGGATCCATGTCCTGCTGCAAACTCAAGCCGTCCCCGCCGCCGAAGACGTTGGACAAGGTCAGCAGGGAACCATTATCCTGGATCGCGTCCTCCTTCTCCCAGCTGATGTTGTGTGGCGTGTACGAGTCGTTAAAGTCTAGATTTGGCAGGTTATCGATCAAAGGTGCGTATAACTGTCGGAAACTGGGCAACTGTTCCCTGACAATGTTGGAGACCTTGTTAGGGTTTTCGCCAGAGAGAAAGGAATTCATTCGAGGGTCGCCTATATAGGACAGTCCAGCGATGCGCTCGTAAAGCTGCCGTTCAGTGAAGCGCTCAGGTAGCATAAGCAGCGCTATGCGCAGGGCGGAGATCAAGTTCACTTGGCTCGCGAGGCGCACACGCGGGTCATCACGCAAGATCTTGACGGGTTTCTGCAGCCGGCCGGCCAAGTAGAGTGTTCGCCATTCGCTCAGGTCGGCGGCAAGGGTGTCCAAGTGGACGACGCCATACTTTATCATCGTACCGTTAACAGTGATGTAAGGGTTGAAATAGGCGCCGGCGCCTAGGGAGTCCTGGATGCGGCTTATGGCGATACTGGAGTAGGGGAGGTATCGTAGGCCGCTATAGTGGCTCGGATGTTGGGTCAAGTTCAGCGAATGCCAGTACTGCGTATGGTTGACGCCAAAGATGAAGTCGATCATTTTCGCGCCGCTTTTCTGCCATTCCTCTACTGCTTTCGGGGGATGTGGGTGTGGGCTTAAGTCCATACTGCCCCCTCCTCCGCCGCTAGCGTTCATCTGCCCAAAGACGCCACTCCCGTAAGCAAAGGCGTACCGGATGGGCGCCCGAAACTGCCCCAGAATCTGTCGAAGAGCTTCCTCGAAGTCTTCGTTGATTTTGATGTGCGAGTTGTAGCCGGGGAAACGGTAGGGCGTTTGGGGGAAGGCCGTGATGTTAGAATTAGGGTCATCTTCCCAGCCGGTTGGGGGACTCTGACTTGGGCTGTCGGCTAAGGTGGAGGAGCTAGTGGGCGACAGTGTCTGCTGGCTCTGCGAAATCGTGATCTGGCCGTCGTGCTCCTCGGGCGGTGGATGCGGGAGCGGATTCTGTGTGCGCGAGTGTAGCGGGGCAGGGCCTTGCTCTGCTGGCTGCTGCTGGTTGCGGCTGGTATGGGAGGAGAAAAAGACTCGGTTGGGCGTTCGTGAGGTTCGAAGAAAGCCTGGGCGGCAGTGCCATGCTGTCTGGCCGAGGAGAAAGAAGTAGCTGCCGACGAGGGAATGGAACGCGGCCGACGACTGTGCAGGGCGTCAGTCTTGTTGCGCTGGACGGAGCCGAGCTTGTTCGTTTGGGGAATATGTTTCAGAGTACCTACGGCAAGCTTGGGAAGAGACATGTCTTGTTATCCAGACAAGCCGCAAGTAAGGTTCAAGTTCACGCCATACTTACTTTTACTCAGACCGGTTGTGACTCTCCAGTAGAAGTGACGTGAGAAGAAGTGACTTTAAAGGAAGTAGAAGAGTTGATCGATTGGCTTGCAACATCCAATGGCAAAGCTCAGGCCTGTACTGGTACGTACCCTCCCTGTGGACTATCGCTTGCGACCCCTGACCGTCCCTAACTGCCCGCCTGTTTGATCCCGAAGGGTGTGGCAATTGGGCTTGGCAATTGTGGCAATTAGCCTCGGAAATATATACTAGAAACTTTTCCTTACCATCAACTCATGTCCTGGGTCTCACTCATCATTGCAACCATGGCCTCCAAGTTCGTGGTTAACAGCCTTTGCGGCTCGCCTTCTCATTCGACCATCTCGCCAGCGCACTATTTTATTTGGGACCATCAACAAGCTTAAATGCCCCACCCCTCCCCGACCCATGTTGCCGCCGATTTGCAGCTCCAGATCATACTCAGACTCCGCCTCCACTCCTCCTTTTCCAAAATCCTCCAAATCTACTGAGGGCTCGCAATCTTCTGGACCTGAGGATAAGAACTGGTTCTCCCCTAAGGCCTGGGTTAAGATCTGAGCCTGGGGCAAGACTTGGCAGGATTTTGGGCTTGCCAGCATTTACTGTTGTACGTGCAGGCTCCTTTTCATGTGCCAATTGAAGATGGATGACTGCTCCCAGAGATACCTCCCGGCTAAGGTCATACTTGAAGGTATGCGTACAATATGCTATCAGAAAACAGGATTAGTTTCTCCACCGTCTTTACAACTATGTGCCAGACATTGTTCCCCAACGCCGAAGAATAACTCAAGTCCGCTAAAATTCTTCCTGAACATCTTTATCACTAGGACAGAGCCAAGGTTTGACGTGAACTTTTGAAGAATGGATCCATCTCACAGAGCACCTTCTATAGCCTAATAGGTGCTGATACTGGGGATAAGTTATTGGAAACAAATATATTCGCATTCCACTTCAGTTCTCGAGAGACTACCTTTCAGTCGACGGTTGGGTTTGAGTCGCACTCCACGTGCTCTTCGCTCAATGCCCAAACTAATTTCCCTCGGTTGTCAAATTGGGCTCCATCCATTTTTGGTGGCCTTTTAGAGATTCCTGTTGCGCCACCGTGGTGGAGCCACTGGTTTTCCACTTAGACTCCGCTGTCCCTATTGCTGCTTTGCGAGATGGTGACCGTATTTGGGTCTGCCCCGCTGCGCTTATTTTAGTTGTCGTGTCATTTCTCTTCAAGCATCATCTCCTTCCTCCGCCATGTCCTGCGAGCCATTTCTTGCAAATTACCACCGCCATGGCAAGAAAGAAGATCACCGGAGACGAGCTGAGCGCTCGTGCTAAAGCGAATAGCTACTAGAAGGGTGTATATGATACAAAGACAGTCTTTGAGACCGCAACAAGTATGTGGACAAGGTCAACAAGGATCAAGATGCACGAAAGTGCTCGCGCATGACAGAGCACACGAACGGCTGATCGCTTCGAGTCATTCATGAGGCCTGACAGAATGCTACTTGCGCATGCGTCTGCATACATATAATCTTCAGGTCAACCAGCATCCGGCGGAGTGCCCGCTGCTTTCCTTAGGAAGTTGGCGGGATACTTCTTAAGCCTGCCATCGTGCACACCGTCGTATAATCTTACCCGCAAATGCCGGAAAACTAAAGAGCAAAACCACCCCCCTTTTTCGCAACAAGATAACTTTCCGCCAGACCTCCAGAGCAAAAAAGCAAAAAGATCAACCGTCTTTCCGACCTCAGCCATTCAAATGATGGCCTGCCAGCGGGTGAGAAGTTAGATACTGGAAGGGGCTAAAATCTTTTCAAGGACAAATTCTTCTCTCATCCACATTAATTCTACGATGATTGAAAGAAACCTGATCTAACTCGGTTGAGCCACCGGGCTCATAAGTTGGACACTAGCGCTTTGGCGAGATAATGTGGTGGGACCACCCCTAGCCTAGACAGACGACACACATAGAACACAGCCTACATAGGTAGCTAGACAGCCCAGCTAGGGCAAGCGCCAAGCATCTTTCTCTTCCTCTTCCTCTCTCTTGGTCGTTAGGATTGACGTTGGGCTCGGCCTGGACTTTTACCGTACACGCTAGCGTGTACAGCAAAGTCCCCTTCCTCCCCCAGGGCCGGTTGTTTGTTGTTGACGTTGTCCTCCATGACTCGACCCTTCACACTAGAATTTCTGCCAGCCCTCTCATAAGACGTAACGATCCAACGCTGCAGTCGCTTCAGCCGGCTTGGAACGATCGCTGCCTTTGCTGGCCAATCTTCTTGTGTTCAAAAATTCGCTCGTGTCTTGGTGTACGAGATTCGTCGATTTTCCTTTTCTCGACGCATCTGTTGCAAAACGGATGTGGATTCAGCGAACCGTTTTCCTTTAGGGCTGCTAGTTTGCGTGCAACCTCACCGATCTTTAGCCGTTGTATGGGATCCTGTTTGATCATGCCAGAGCATAGTTCCAATATTTTCTTGATTGTCCGGCCTCCTGATCCTTTCAACCCGTTCGTGGTATTCTGAATCCACCGCTCCAGCTCTGGGATATGGTCCCGGTAGTGATGCCAGTACTGGCGAACGGGCACAGTCTCAGCATTCTTGTCCATCGTCAGGACGCTAATAATTTCGAGAAAAACACAGCCGAACGAAAAAACGTCGGCACTTCTTCCATGTAGGGATCCTGGCTGTCCGATCTCAGGCGCCTCATATTGTGGAGTAGCCCGAAACCCCTGACTCGCTGTCCCACTACCTACTTCCTGACTGAAATCATACGCGAGGCCGAAATCGGACCATATGAATTCTTCCTGCAAGCCACCTGTAAGGCAAAGAATGTTGTGGGGCTTCACGTCGCGGTGGCGGAGGAACCTCACGTTGTGAAGGTAGCAGAGACTATAAGTGAGACATCCAAACGCGCGAAACAAAGCTGGCCTGTTCATTTGGCGTTCCCTTGCGCTGTTGCAGCATCTTCTCAAAAGATCGTCAAGATTTTCTCTCGCAACGGGTGAGAGAAGTATCCCAATCTCCTCGCCTCGTTCATAGGTCTTGACATATTTGATCAAGTGGTGGCCATGGTCTTCCTTGGATAGCTCCTTCAAACTCATGATCTCGGTCTTGATGTGAGCTTCGGATTCGGGATCAGTCCTTACGACTTTCCGTGCATACTCTTTGTTGTTCCAGAGGTCTTTGACTTTATCAACTGCCGAAAATGGTCCGCTCTTGTAGTCTGTGAGATGCTCGAGAGGAAGAGGTTCACTAAATCCCAGCCTTAGGTGTTCACCGTCATGCCACCGTCGTTCGCGGGCCCTGGAGTACTGATTTTGTATATAGCGCGCGTCCTCTTCAAGGAGAATCCCAGGTTGGTATGCATTACGATCCATATCTTCATCTTTGATCTGCTTCTCGACAAACTTGTTGAATAGATGATGCTTGCGTGTGACCCACAGAACCATTGCAATCCTGGGCATATATTCAAGCACGTTCAATCTCTCCTCATCAGTAGGAGGATCGTTCACATTTGCTGCATACCAGGCGTCGCGAAAGCGGCACAGAACAGAGCGAGCACGCTCGATAGTTTCTGCCGGAATAATGACACCGTCCGCAGGGTCAGGCCATTGCACCCCATCTTTCAGTTTATGCAACTTTGGCAGTGAGCGCCAGAACCAAGCGAGGTCGCCAAACTGAATCTCGAAAGCCAGTCTGCTTACCGAAAAGGAATCACGGCGTGCCGCAACAGGTAGATTGAGTATTTGTGACACGAAAAATTCTTTCAGCCTCCCATATTGCTCGCTGACACGAGCAATTTCATCTTTTGAGACTTTTGGCCCAAAGATCGATAGAATCTGGTTTAGCTGTGCGATGTTTGTTCCGATACTCTCCAGGGCATGATCGAGAGTGCTTTCAATAGTGGTCCTGACAGTGTCAGTCTGAGACATCCAAAACCAAACGGGACGCCAACCTGTCTTTGTCGGAAAGCACTTTTGATCCCTGTCCGCGTCGCAGTGCATCTTCGATAGTAGCAGTGCGCACGCCGATCAGAGTCAGGAATTCCGTGGCCGCTTCCACCGACTTGTTGTAACTCTTCTTGTCAGGGCCCTCTTGAACACTTCCAATGCGCGCTTTCCACTGCGACAACGACTGCGTGTGGCTCTGCAGCTCCGATATTGAGCTGATGAGCACCAGCCGGTTCAGTACGTGGTGGCCCGATCGCAAGTTTTGGGCGCTTGTGATCTGTTGCTGCAGATGATCGATGCATTGCTCAGCCGATTCAGTGAGGGAAGTCAGTGACATGTCTCATGCCTGCTGATCTGATCTGCCATCGCTTCAAAAGGCCTCGAAGACGATCGACACATGGGGGCTGCGAATGGATGACAAGGCTCACGCGCCTCACAAAGTACACAGATTACAGGCTGCGGGTCGATGCTCGTATATTAGTGCTTCTGCCGAAATACACAGCCTCCACCAAAGCGGGGCTTAGTACAGTTCCAGCTGCCGCCGGTAACCGGCCAGCCCCGGTCGCCGCACCTGAGATAATTGTGTCACTGCCCGTCTCCCGGCGCGTCGTCATTCTCAAACCTTCATCCGCTACCTGTTTTTCCCTTGCTAATTTGCATTGACATTGACATTCCAATGTTGGACCCGGTCTCGATTGTTGGTTTTGCTCTACAAGCTGTTCAGAATGTCAATGAGGCTGAAAAGGCACTTCGAGGCGTGACGGATCGTTATAAATCGGGAGCGCTGAAGGACTTGGGCAAGGAGGATTTGGCCAAGGTCGACTGTCGTGAACTGGAACTGCAACTGGGAGTGGGCGCTGCAAAGATTGTCTCATGGCAGAGCTTATGGTTCGAAGAAACCGATAAGTCGGAGGACTTCTTCCAAACTCTATGGGGTCAGTCAGGTCGCGACCATATCCAACGACTCTTGAAATCAATATCTAGCAAATGCGATGAGATCCAGGATGCTGTCGCCGATTTAGCTGTTGTAGCTGAAGGACTGGTGAAGAAATACAACGTCAAAAGACCGGACCGGTGGCGAAAGTGGCCGAGTTTCCTTCGCCTCTCGATGAAATCGCAAATCGACAAAGCGCAAGACAAACAAATTCGCGGCACAGTTGACATTCTCGGCAAGTTGATTGATGAACTTTGGACCTTTTCAGAATTGTATTTCCGGTCGCTTCATGGTGTACCACGAGGTAGTGAAGACCTTGCCCGAGCTGGGGACGTGGATACGTTGATCAGGCATGCATTGAAAAGCAGGAACATGTCAATCGCCCTTTACTGGCATTGCCAGTCACGGAGTATCGACCTTGATCTTGATATGAATCTCCTCAACCATGATCGAGAAGTCGACAAATTTCCAGATCTGTTTGACTGGTCTGACCTGAAGCTGACCTACCATATGTTTTACGGATCACCTTCGAGCCCCTCGAGCTTTCGGGAGTTGGTTCTTGATCCATATACGACATCTCAGGACATTCGAGAAGAGAGGTCCGAAAATGAAGATCAAGACAAAAATGACAAGGAAGCAACTCTCGATCTAGCTCTTATTCAAACACAAGCAGACTTTGAGGTGCGAGTGGCTTCGAACGCTGAAGTTTACTTCCATGTCACCAGTAAAGCGACTGCCTCATGGCAAGATGTCGAGCCGATCGCCTTCTCTTTATTCGCGGAACGTACGCCCGAAACACAACTTCAGATGGCGAGGAGTCGATATTCGCTGGCCGAGAAGATATCACTGGCCTACCGAATTGTGGAATGCGGCTTGTTCTTGTTGGGGACACCATGGCTTTCCCATCTCAGCAGCAGCACATTGCAGCGCCTCAAGACATCAAAGGTAGACTACCAGTATACTTTGCACGTCAAGGGCAGTGCCAAAATTGAGCAGAACAATGTCTCTACGGAAATGCTAGAGCGAAGCCAAATCTTTCAGATCGGCGTGCTGTTGATCGAGATTGCTCTCGAGAGTACCCTATCTTCCAACGAGCCAATGGACTTGCAGGTCGAGTCTAAAATCCCCGTGGTCGAGAAATCCATGGGGATACCATACAAGCAGGCTTGTGAATTTTGCTTGAACAATACGGAGAGAGACCCACATATGGCACCAGCTGAGGATCTTGCTTCTGATGGCGACATAGAGGCAAGCGGTAGCTCATTTCATATGATGAGACAGTATTACTCCGAAGTCTTCATGAGGTAAGTTGAAGTGCGCTGCTCTCTTTCTTGGCTAACGCCTGCAGACTTCGGGATGTGCATAGTTCCTTATGAAAAAGGTGCACGACCACAAGGATTCAAAAGGACGTGATTCGCATGTTGCTGTGTTTGAAAGCGATTGATTTTTGTGGAAGCCACGTGAGTTAGAGCGCGTGGACACTGCTGTTTGCATCACGAGACCTTGAACTTGTGAGAACCGGACAATCCCAGCTAGTCATCAATGGGCCGTTCTCATTTCCGTTCAACAGCGGCCGTGCTGTGCAAAATCATTTGCTGGCCAACAGCCGTCTTGGGAACGCACATATTTTTGCGTCCTAGGCAGGCTCGCACTGCCTTGGGCAGGGCCTTTCTGACCAGTTCAATTCTGTGGTTGTTCATGACACTTACAAGCCCAGAACCAGTAGCCCGGAGAATGTGGGAGGGCGCATGATTTCGTGTGTGCACATGATTACTGGCTCAGCATATGCTGTTGAGTCTACAGTATCGGTACAGAGTTGAGAAGGGTTGCTTGCTCAGCTCGAAGCTCGGAACTGTTGCACCATCGGCGTCTTTATATGCAGATGAAGTCTGAAACCATAAAAGACCTAAGACGCGAGGGCTGAGGAAGAAATCGCGGACTACAAACATGATCTGGCACGGGCCTGGCACTATGCCAAGTCCCTCTGTTCGAGGAACCCGAGGCGGAGAACTAGAAGAGCGCTCGGTTACTGTACTTACTCTCAGTCCGTCTCTTGGCCGCAAACCCAGCGTTCTGTAAAGTTTACTGATTAACGGTCACAGGGTCATCTTTCTGACCGTTGTGAAGTAGATGAGAGCAAGTGGAAGTCATTGAGAACAAATGGTGGAAGCTAGAAAGTTGGATGAACATCTTGTATGTTACGGTATGATTATGCAATGCTAAGTGTCAATGTCGAGTACCCAGTCTTTGTTCGACTTCTTATTCTCCCGCCGTTTTTCGAGTTGATTCCATTTGCGGCTTATTGTGCCCCAGTAAGTCAAGACCAGTGAGAAAACGACAACACCAACAGTGACAGGAACAGCGATGACCCAGAAGTGCTTGACAGTTGTTGTACCCGGAGGGTTGATGCCTACTACGTTCATGCCGAAAAATCCAGTCACAAACGACAGCGGCAAGAACGTTATAGTAACAATGGTAAAGATCAAGAGGGTCTTGTTGTTGTCGTCCTGATAGGTTTCAACAAGTCTGACGTTGCGATCGGCAAGCCTGTTGGCTCTTTGTTGTAACTCTTCGCAATCACTGATTCTCTCGTTCACGGCCTTTTGGTTCCTACTAATAGCGTTCTCCTCGAAAGGAAACCTAGACCGCCGTTTCAGTGTAGGATGGTCGAAACTAGCTGGATTCAGTAGTTGGCGATAAACCTCGAAGAACTTCTTTTGTTGCTGGAGCACGTCGTGAATGATCTCAAGTTCCTCAGAAACCCGATAAATTTCAAGCAGTAAGTGTCTGCTAGGACGAGCTTCCACCCGCGACGCCTGGGGACAGTCAGCTCCACTGGTTCTTGGCTTCACTAGAGAATGGAAATGCACGTACAATTGTCTCAACTATCTTCGCGTAGAGATCCATAACGTCGATTGATCCGTTTTTGTACACACCTCGGCTCAGGCGTTCCAAGAGGAGCAGAACAATTGCTTCCGGAGTGACAACCGGACCCAAACCCTTGTCGAAAGCGCTTTCTTCCGCAGCAGCTATGAGATAATCCTGGGCTTTGACGAGATCGTCTACGGCTCCCTTGAGATGACGACCAACAGCTCGAGCGAAACCTGTGCGGTCTAGCGGAGTGTCTTGAGTTCTCCCGGAAACGTACTTGGCAACATTGAACAGAAAGTAAATGATATTCTCAAGTGCTGTTGGGATCGGCTGCTGCATGACAGCGGATTCCACATTGACCATTTCCTCCGCTTGGGGAGTACCATCATCAAGGGGGTTCTTGTACTTACTTACCCCCCTGTGCAACAGCTCTGCAAGACCTATGATGTCAGACATACTTTTCAGCAGCATCGTCAATTCTGTAGCATGGAATTGTTGTGCTATTATGCTCTGCAGATATTGGTTAGTGTACAATACCTATATTGGAGGTACAACAACTCACTGCGATGATTCGATCTTGCAAACCCCAGTAGATGCGTATTAGGTCATGATCTGCTGTATCCCAGGCGTCATCCTGAGAGTCATTTGAGGGACACTTCCTTGGTACGAAGAGTCTCAGAAGACGTCGCGCGCTCACAAACACTTGTTCGACCTCGCGGGCGGGCACAGCAGCTGCCGGGGCAGTATGACCAGTGGTCTGTGATTGGTCCCCGGGTCCCGCATCCACATGTGAGCCATGGTGAGAGGCTGGGTCGTTGACTCTGGACAATCGCTGTTGAACTTCTTCTTCGCTTGAGCCAGCGATAGGCATAAAGCAGGAGGTAGAACTCCGGTGCTGAAGCCCTCCCGACGAGCTAACTAGTGTGGTATTGTCAATGTCGTCTGAGTGGGTCCGAAGGCATGCTCTCAGAACTTTGTCTAGCCATAATCTTACTCTTTCAGCAGGCGTTATAACTCTTTGAGAAGCCTTTCGTCCACTATGGCGGGGTGTGTCTTCTTCCAGCGGCCACTGGAGAAACGGTGTGAATTTCCTCAATTGTCGAGTAGTGCCATGACTGGTCGTGGAAGAATTTGCAGAACTGCGCGATGTTCCTCGTTTGTGGCTAGGAACTCTGAGCAATGTAGATTCGGTTCGAGCAACTGTCAAGGTATTGCTGGTGTCAATTGGGGATAGAGGGCCAGGCGGAGGATTACCGACACTGCTCGTGCCACCTTTGTCATTAAGCTGGTCTGCGACAAAGCTGTTGCTCTGATCATCAGAATCAGCTGTTAGTTCGATCTGAGGCACTTCTCGTTCCATCCAGAGATCCAATTGCTCCGAGGTCTCCTCTCGCAGTACATCGACCCATTTCTCACTCGTTATCAGATCAGACGGGTCAGTGCTACCTTCCTTTCTGTACAGCTTGTACTTGAAGAGACCAGGCTTGTCCTTCTTGTCGCCAAGCGTAGACAGGATTCTGCGCTCCTTGTTGAGCAGGCCCTGATTGAGGGAGTGTCAGCAACGAGAACCGAGTATCATTCGCAATACATACAAAGTACCAGTTGCACCGGTCTACCGGATAAATAAATGGCTCCCGTTTTCCCTGATAGTCGAGGTTGATCCTGATGATTGATGGACCTAACTGGCTCTGGGAGCTTTGGAGAGTAGTCTCTCTAGTCATAAGCGCAGAGCTGTGAAGATCGATCGCACTGATAGGGCCACTGGTGATCATTGTATCTGCATGGGTTAATAACTGTGGCCTGAAAGGTGAAGCTTATACGAACTTCCGCTGATTGACAGGCCCCAGAACTGCGGCACATATATCTTGGATTTCCACTTGTTGCCTTTAACTACGTCTGTAGTACCAGGCGGTAGCTGAATGCAATCCTTCACGTACTCCTTTGACAAGGTGGTAATAGACTGGTTGTCGTCGCGCTTCCTGGTTGACTCGAGGCGATACCTAGATTGGAGCAGCGCACGTACTGGGTGGACTGGTGAGTCCTTGGAGGATTGCGAGCTTTCCGCGTTGGAGGTGCTCGTCGCTTGCTGACCTGCCTGATTGGCAGGGTTCCCTTGCCTGACACTGTGCTGTCTCCTAGAAGCCCCTTCGCTTCTCGGCTTTGCTTTGCTACCAAAATCACCCACAGCAAGATAAGGGAAGCTGAAAAAGGTGCAAGGATGGTCGTCGTTATCGCCATGGGACAGCCTTGCATCGTAGCGGATTGGGCCAGGGAACAAGAATTTTCCTCCAACAAATTTTCGCTCTGCTGTCCCCTTGACTCTGGCCAAAAGTCGTGAAGTTGTTTCACAGATTTGTTGGGCCAGGCCGGGCGCTAGATAGGCAGTGAAGAGATCCTAGCATGATCAGATTTCGCTTCCAACGTGTAGAATCACGGCTAGTGGTTTACCTCAAGCTTTTGAAGACTAGGGCGATATTCCTCTGCATGTCTGCGCACTTTTTAGCATCTGGTGGGATGATTCGTCGGGGTCACTCACAGCCATCCGATGTGGCCACGGACGCTGCCCATACGGTCAGCCTCTTTATCAGGCCGCTTCACAACGTTTATAATGGCGACAAACTCCTCGTCTCTCAAGTCTTGCGTCCAGTTGTGCATTATCTCAAAAGTACATAGACGCTCGCCTGTCCCACCAGGAACATTTGATCCTGAGCTGACAGCTGGGAGTTGTTCGGGGCCGCTCGCCGGTGTGCCCGCTTCGATATCGGCATATCTTGGTTTGCGCTGGTCTCCAAACACTTTCAGATATATCGGCGCAGACGAGTCCTCCAGCTCGGTGGTCCCAGCGGGCATAAGCGGAGGGCCAATTGCATGGGGCGTCCCTTCTGGTCTGCGTTGAACACGCTTTTGTGTAGGTGCCTCCTCTTCGCTACTGTATTCGGGTACGTACGTAGTGTAGCCATCGTTAACAATGTCTGGATTCTCAAGTAGTTCTTCGTATCGTAGATCTTTCTCGGAACGCTCAGCGGATAGACGTCGTTGAGTGGCACGCGCTCCCCGATCAGCCATCGCCATATGGAAAGTGGTACCACGAGTCCAGCGCTCGGTTTCTGCGCCGAGCGAACGAAGAGAGGGCCATGACTCTTTATCCGAGCCCAGTTTTCTCGGTGAGGCTGAAATCAGTACCAAGAACTTGATAGCGCGACCGCCCCCTAAAATGTGGCGGATTTCCTGCAGATATGCATGACGGGAAACCCTTTGCTGTTCACTCAAATCCTAAGATTTTGGAGGTGGAACCCCGCAAACTGCTACATCTAGAAGCAAGTTGTGCGAAAAGCCCCTAGGGCTTGCAGGTCTAGCCTCTGGTGGGCGGGGTCCAGGCGCAGTGGTTGCCCAATCATCTCCCACCAACGCCAAGCCACCTCTTCAGCTCGTGCAAAGAGGGACAACCAGTGGGCGCCACAGCAATGCTGTTGGGGATATTAGTATTTTCCTCCTTGCTATACTATTGGCAGATGCCCGCGATCGATGTATTGAGTTCGGCTGATACCTTTGCTGGAAAGAAACTTTAGAAAAGTGCGGAGGGTACAGGAACATTGCAAGCCGAAACGAAGTCTGGGGAAGGACTGCCAATTGTAGTGGCTTCAATGCTTACCTAAGGGGTAAAAGTACGTCAATCTACTCTTTCCAATAGTATCTACTGTCTATGAAGCCAGAGAGTCTTTGCGGAGGTGCGATGTTTAACAGTAGGTACTTATTGCGAATAGACCCTGGAAGTCTATCTAATCGCCTTCAAAGGCTCCCGTCCGAGTGCAAGTCGCAATTAAATCCTGCGCAAAATGGTATACAAAGCACAGAGCTTGCCCCGTGACGGTCATTCGTTCAATGCAAAGTGCTTAATCCCGAGTAGCTACCCTGCATCTCATTGTCCATGAATTGCTAGTATTTCTGGTGGTCCCAGTGGAAATCAAGGTGGCAACCCCGCACGGTGGCCGAGCTGTTGATCCTACTGTCCCAGTGACCCACCGCAAACAGGAGCACCAGGGGGAGCGGCGGCCGGAGCGAAGGGAGAGCGGGATGGTGGGCGGAAAAGAGAAAAGAGGCAAGAGCTTAGTCACCAACAGGTTACCCAGACACCAAGACAGCATTACTTTTCACCCCGTGAGTGCGCAGTTACTACCGGTTCAAATGGATTTCTTATCAAGGATGTCAGAGTTCTTGGACGTGGCAGAGGGACTTGCGTCGGCGACTTGTAAAAGGATCCGCCAAATTACGCCAGAAAGAACCCATCCCAAAATAGCCAATGCAACAAGGTAGCCTGCAGTCGGGACTAACGATTTTGGGAAGACATTGAGAAGATAGGGATCAAGGATAATGTCGACGAGAACGGGAGGCACGTCTGACATCAAGGTCTTGTTTAAGCTGAAATATTCGGCTGCAGCAAAGATCTGGAGGAAGAGGATTGACTTCCTAGATGCCTCGCCAATCGTCTGGCCACTCTCTCTCCTTGCAGCAAGCTGCTGGACTTGGAAATTATCGAGCTCCGTTTGGCGAGCATGAGCGTAGGTACTGAGTGACTGCAGACGCTCTGACTTATCGAAAGTCTCCATGAGAGTGTACGTATAAATAGAGAACGCGGTAGGTTGCTTTGCAATATCAGCTTAAGAACTTTGACATAAACTGGTCGGATGCCCACAGTAGCTAGCCAGCAGATTCGGACCTCATAGCGGGCTCCTGGCGTCAAACCATCGAGCAGGACCCAAGTTGCCGTGCCTTTGGAAGCGCCATTGGTGGGAAATGATGCGTTTAGTCGTGTCCTGACCGTTGGGTGAAGTGGTGATATTGGAATCAAATAGAGGTCATCGAGATTTGGATGCGGCGTTGGGATTGTAATTGCTGGGGGGCCGAGGAAGATGGTCTTTTCAACGTTGGCTAGGACCGCCGATGGAAGGGAGAATAGGAGAATAAAGCAAGACACAAGGAGCATTCTCATTGTCTTGTTTACACCCAGGGAGGTGAAAATAAAGGCCTTGAAGCAAACGTAGATTAACGTCAAACTGGAAATTTAGCTCACGATTTTCTGCAAAATCCATACCATCAAAGCCAGATATTTACCAAGGCAGCACGGGACATCTTCTGACCTTTGGTTGAAGATATGAGAGGCGGATTTTCCGACCCGCGAACTCTGGGGCGGAACCCTTTCAATTATGGCTTGGCGGATGTTTTCCCTGATCGCGCCAAGAATTGTAGACCGCCTCGCACTTGCCAACTCAAAGCACAACAAAAACTGTGGACAGCAACCCCGCCAACAACGCTTAATCCCCTTTACCACCACTTCAGAACACCACCTATTGTCGTGCCTATCTCTGTGAGCTCGCTCATAATCATCTCTCCACTACCTCACCATCTTGAGCCGTCAAGATGAGAGAAGTCATTAGCTTGAACGGTGCGCGGTTCACCCCACGCGTCTGAGACTCTGATCCCAGACAATCTCGGCACCTGACGTGACACTTAACTGACATTGTTTTCAACAGTTGGCCAGGCTGGCTGTCAGATTGCCAATTCGTGCTGGGAGGTATGCGGTGCCCACTTTTGCAGAAATGGCCGGTTACTTACACAATGTAGCTTTACTGCCTTGAGCATGGAATCCAGGTGGAAGCCCCGCCTAATCTTTTGCCGCCTCTGACTGACACTTTCTCATCATAGCCTGATGGCTATCTGACTGAAGAACGCAAGGCAGCCGATCCTGACCAAGGCTTCAGCACCTTCTTCTCCGAAACTGGTAAGTGATGGCCAATTACCACCTTAGATAGTAGCTCACCTAAATCACCATTCAGGCCAAGGCAAATATGTCCCAAGAACAATCTACTGCGATCTCGAGCCCAATGTTGTCGATGAGGTCCGCACCGGCACTTATCGTAGCCTCTTCCATCCCGAGCATATGATCACTGGCAAGGAAGATGCATCTAACAACTACGCTCGTGGTCACTACACTGTTGGCAAGGAGCTCATCGATCAGGTTCTGGATAAAGTTCGCCGTGTAGCGGATAATTGCACCGGGCTCCAAGGTTTCCTCGTCTTCCACTCTTTTGGTGGTGGTACAGGCTCTGGGTTCGGCGCTTTGCTCATGGAACGTCTGTCAGTGGACTATGGCAAGAAGTGCAAGCTCGAGTTCTGTGTCTACCCAGCTCCACAGGTTGCTACCTCTGTGGTTGAGCCTTACAACTCCATTTTGACTACCCATACCACTCTCGAGCACTCGGACTGCAGCTTCATGGTGGACAATGAAGCTATCTACGACATATGCCGACGCAACCTCGGTATTGAGAGACCAGACTACGAAAACTTGAACCGCCTGATTGCTCAAGGTAAGAGACTGATTTGTTGTTCCCAACGCTGAACCAAGCTGACTCTAGCCCAAGTTGTTTCTTCAATCACCGCCTCCCTCCGCTTTGATGGTTCCCTCAACGTCGATCTTGCCGAATTCCAAACCAATCTCGTCCCGTATCCTCGCATTCACTTCCCACTAGTCGCCTACGCTCCAGTCGTCTCAGCAGCTAAGGCACAGCACGAAGCCAACTCTGTTCAAGAAATCTCAATGTCATGCTTCGAGCCGTACAACCAGATGGTCAAGTGCGATCCTCGCAATGGAAAATACATGGCTACTTGCCTACTCTACCGTGGTGATGTCGTTCCAAACGATGTACACAGTGCTGTTGCAACCCTGAAGACCAAACGCACCATCCAGTTCGTCGACTGGTGCCCAACGGGTTTCAAGATTGGCATTTGCTTCCAACCACCCCAGATGGTTCCCAACGGTGACTTGGCTAAGGTCAATCGTGCTGTGTAAGTTCATTCAGCTTCAAAGCGTGCCTCATCTAACTTTTTTTTCCCTTCTAGCTGCATGCTTTCCAACACCACCGCCATTGCTGAGGCATGGTCCGCGCTCTCTCACAAATTCGATCTCATGTACTCCAAGCGTGCTTTCGTCCACTGGTATGTTGGTGAGGGTATGGAAGAAGGCGAATTCTCTGAGGCTCGCGAAGACCTCGCAGCACTTGAGCGTGATTACGAGGAGGTGGCCAGTGACTCAATTGAAGAGGGCGATGGCTCTGAGGTCGAGCACTAATCGAGAGCTCGCGATCGAAAGATACAACGTTCTTGGTTGGAGTGAAGCTTCCAGACTATGATTTGTCTGGCTTCTTGGCTCGGAGCGTGTCAACTGATTCTTTCATATTCGTCTAAAGCGTGTAGCAATGCTGGTTGGCATTAGCCTCTGGAAGACTGAAGCCCTTTCACAGATTGCAAAGCGTTTTAATTGCATGACCAAGCGTGAGACAATGAACGGCGAGATGTACATCTGAGCATAGCACACATCTTCTTATGGAGTACATCAAAGTTCAATTGATCTCGATTTAGCACAGACAACTAACAAACAATGGAGTCAACTCATGACAAAACTCTATGAAATGTAGGAACGAATTCAGTGACCTCCGCGGGCGTGCCCCAATTGAGGCTGCTTACGCCATGAAAGCAAGCGTTGCTTGGCGCTCCGGCCCGAGAACATCCAGCAACGAACTTAACACTTTTCTCCAATCCAGCGCTCAAGCTCTCAAAGGCCGTCCTTCATTCTTCTCACTGCGCTAATCATCTCCTCGGGACATCGGTACAGCTCCACTGGGCATAGCCTCAGGGCTTCAGTGCCTGCCACATCCGAAAGGCTACCCTGTATGCGCGCCAACAACAGACCAACAGTGACCGCGCAGCGACAATAATGGCTGACACCATTGGTGGCGGCGCGGGTGGTAAGATCAAATATTGATAGAATCCTCGTTCTCTATTCATTAGCAAGACGATTGCTGATAACATTCGGTGCAGGCCATCCGAACCTCAACCTCACAGCCGAAGAGAAAAGAGTTTATGGGCAGCTGTTTCGAGCTGCTGATCCAGATGGCTTCGACGTGGTGTCTGGAGATGTCGCTGTGAAGTTCTTTGAGAAGACAAAGCTGCCTCCAGATGTTCTTGGACAGGTTGGTCCCCCAAGCTTGCTGCATTGTGGATGTCGAACTGATTGGCATCAGATCTGGCAGATTGCAGACACGGAAAACAGAGGACTATTGACACCGTCTGGATTTGGTGTTGTGTTGAGGCTCATAGGCCATGCTCAAGCTGGTCGATCGCCCTCGGCAGAGCTTGCCACGCAAGGTAACACTCCTGCTCAAGCGTGTCCAATATCACATCATTGACCTATTGCGCACAGCTGGCCCTCTACCACGATTCGATGGACAATCAATACCGGCCGTTGCCACCCAGACCACTGGACCACCCACAAGCCCGACACAAGCAGGGCCTCCTCCAATTCGGGTCCCTCCTCTCGCCCCAGAAAAGATTAACGAGTACTCATTGTTGTTTGAGAAGTCAGGGGCAGAGAACGGACTACTCTCTGGTGTTGTTGCGAAACAGATATTTGAAAAAGCTCGACTACCAAACGAGGTGCTGGGTAGAATATGGAATCTTTCTGACACCCAAGCTCGTGGAGCACTTGATACGACAGAATTTGTCATTGCAATGCATTTATTAGCATCCTACAAAGCGGGCGTGATGAGGGGTGTACCTAACACCCTCCCTCCGGGACTGTATGAAGCAGCGTCAAGGAGACCGCCAATTCGCACTTCTACCGGTTCACGTCCGACATCCAACATACCACCTGTTTCGGCAATTTCACCACAATTTTCTGGCTATAGTTCTGGACGGCCACAGAGTCCAAATGCACGGCCACAGGTCGCAACACCTCTCTCGTCTCAGTCGACTGGGGAGGGGTGGTTAATTTCCCCTACCGACAAGAGCAGGTTTGACCAGGTCTTTGCGACGCTCGATCGGTCCAATCGCGGCTTCATCACTGGAGAGCAGGCAGTGGCGTTCTTCAGTAATGCTAAATTGCCTGAAGAAATACTTGCCCAAATTTGGGATCTTGCGGACATCAACTCGGAAGGCAAGCTGAACAGAGATGAGTTTGCTGTTGCTATGTACCTCATACGCCAACAACGAGGGAGCAAAGACGGTCGCGGAATCCTACCACCAACGCTCCCGCCTGCGTTGGTTCCTCCGAGTATGCGACGGCAACAAGCTCCACCTTCACATCCAACTGCACCAGCATTCGAAAATGCGCCCGTTACGCAACCGCGGTCAGCTGCCGATGACCTCTTTGGACTAGATGCTTTCAGCAGCCCGGCTCCTGCCCAAGCCCCTCAATCCACTGGCAGTTCAGCGGGAGGCCCTTTCCAGGCACCGAGATCTCCGGCACCCCCGGCTGCAGTATCTCCCCAAGTAGCTTCCACTTCGTTCAAGCCATTTGTGCCTTCGTCATCGTTCGGCCAAAGCCTCGCTCCACAGGCCACTGGTGTTACAGGTGCGCAATCGAGGTCGATAGCACCACAACCTCAGGCTTCCGACGATCTACTTGGTGATGCTGATCCTGAAATCAGCCGGAAACTTACTAGCGACACAACCGAGCTAGCAAACCTCTCTAATCAGATCGGCAATCTCTCTAAACAGATGACGGAGGTCCACGGAGACAGAACCAAGGCCGAACATGAGCTGGCTCAAAGTGCGCAGCAGAAGCGCGATTTCGAGACACGGTTGACACAGTTGAGGGCAGCGTATGAGCAGGAAGTCAAGGATGTCAAATCCCTACAAGAACGTCTCATTGCGTCCCGCAACGAGATAAAACGATTGCAACAAGACATGGCCATGATTGACGGCAGTCACCAAGACCTACGAACCCAGCACCAACAAATTAGTAGCGCACTTGAAGCAGATCAACGCGAGAATGCAAGCCTGAAGGAAAAGATTCGCAATCTCAATATCGAAGTAAATCAGCTAAAACCTCAATTGGAGAAATTGAAATCCGATGCGCGGCAACAGAAAGGGATAGTGGCAATCAATAGAAAACAACTTGCAACGAATGAGGCAGAACGAGATCGACTGCTGGCTGAAAAAGCTGCGGCAGCCAAAGAGCTCGAAGATGCTACGAATGAAGCTCAGCAAACAGCCAAAGAAGCGGAACAGACTCGTAGTATGCTGCAGTCTTTGGTTACGAGCCCAGCACCGATCGCAAGCCCGACCCCATCTACGAGCTCGAATCCTTTTTTCCGACGAACGACAACAGGTCCATCTGAGCCTGTATTTTCACCATCAACTTCAGACCGTGAACCGTTAACTGACAACCGTAACACGTTTGACAGCATCTTTGGTCCGTCATTCCAGACCTCTTCATCTGCGACTCCACCTCCTGTTTCTTTTCGAAGCGAGACACCTGTGCAGTCACGTGAAGCTCCGATAGAGGAGAGCCACGTACTTCCATATCCATCCTCGAGTCCCCCAACTTCATCGAGCGGTCTGCCGGAAGGTTTTGAGCCTCCTGCGCCGCCTCAGTCAGGACAAATTACATCTGCAGCTCTACCCTTTCGTGCCCCGCTAAGCCGAGCAGATTCCATTAGCTCGTCCGTCAAAGTCGCGCCACCTGCTAGCCGAGTCAGTCCTGCAGGTACGCCCGGGATTGCTACACCAGATGCATCGACCAGGAGTACTCCTAATCAGCCTGAAGTACGCGAGGCTACGGGGAGCCCAGAGGCGAATGGACCCGGTGCCCATACCGAGACATCTCTATTCGAACAGGCGTCACCCTCAACATCTGAAAACCAACGTGATTCTCTCAGTTCGTCTGTTGGACCTGCAACGAATCAGGGACTTACAGACATCCCAGGCGCCGACACTCCTGAGTCAGCTACGCCACAACCAGAGGTGTACCCGACAGCAGTGGCTGCAGGAATAGGCGGGGCAACTCTCACGGCGAGTGCGGTACTTGCAGCAGATGCTGTGACACACGAACATGACAAGTACAAAGAGACACAGGAGGAGCCGAAAGCGGAGGCAGACTCAGAATCTAACAATCGTAACTCAAATTTTGACGACTTCTTTGGTGGACCAGCTCGTCCACGTTCCGACTCTGAGAAAGCAGCCGACCTCGACTCGGCGTTTTCCACCCTGAAGAAGGCACCTATTACAAATGGTGATACAAATACATCAAGCAGTGAATTTCCGCCAATTCGGGAGCTCGAACCTGGGGATGAGAGTGATGATAGCAGCGAAACACCAATGGCTTTTGACGATAACTTCAACACTACATCCCCGCCTCGGCCACCAAAGATCGCTGAAACAGAAAGTAGCCGCAATGCAGAGCCGGCGCCCGTTGCTTCGGCAGTGCCGGGTTATCTCCAGCCACAACAACCTGCACTTGGGTCGACGCCTTCAGTTGGAAGCTCATTGCCTGGCATAGAGGCACAGACATCGCCACCAGGCTATGACGAAA
>Ga0335072_10002100_pt1 | contig 31442 bp, 27 predicted proteins | sample Lox_Sample_21_FD_206725 | JGI IMG/M metagenome (GOLD analysis project Ga0335072, IMG submission 206725) | Soil microbial communities from Loxahatchee National Wildlife Refuge, Florida, United States - Lox_Sample_2.1 | ecosystem: Environmental > Terrestrial > Soil > Wetlands | place: USA...
CTTTGGACGTGTCGATGCCGATGCGCTTATATTGGGTCATGGGCGGCTCCAGTTTTGGTCGTTTGCAGCCCAACTCTGGCACGAGAATGATGCCGCGGGGCCGTCCACCCCAACACTTTCAGCACGTTGGGGACGGGAACCCCTTTGCGGGCGGCGCGACGCGGCATAGCCGGAAAGCCACTTTCGATATTTCGCCGACCGGCCGCCCGTCGGCGTCGAAAATGTCAGGCAGAACGGTGGCCAGAACGCCGGTTTTTGACAAAATGTACTCTCCGTCGAAAGTCGGACGACCGCTCCGCCGCTCGCGGATGCTAAATTTAAACCATTCCCCAATACCCGTAGCTCCCGATGTTTGCGTCTGCGTTCGCCCCCGGCCATCCGGTATGCTCGAAGGGATTCAGGCGTAAGTTGGTGAGCGTCGGCATGTCAGGATGGTCCTTTGTGCCGATCCGGCAATTTGGTATCGTCGTGCCAACCGTTGCCGCAACTGCCAGGAGATCTCGACGTGCTGGCGTTCGCGGACGACCGACTGGTGGTTGATCGTTCCCCGTATACCGTTGTCGGCTCCCCCCGAGAGTCCTGATGCTTCCCTACCTCGCCTCCTCGATACACCAATGCCCCAACAATCCTATTTACTGCTGCCGGCCTGGTAGCCGGAGTCATAGGCGGACTGCTCGTTCTTTTTCACGTGATCGTAGAGCAAGCCGCCGGCGAGGCCGGCGCCCGCACCGATCGCAGCACCCATGCCGGCATTGCCAGCGATCGCGCCGACCACGGCGCCGCCGGCGGCGCCAATCGTCGTGCCGGACAGCGCGCGCTGTTGGGTCGAGTTCATGCCGGAACATCCCGCCAGGAGCCCCGTCGCCAACGCAATCACCAAGGCCGCTTTCATCGACGCCTCCTTCACTTGCACGGAAACCTCTCGACCATGAACCTCAGCAGCCCGTCGGTTGGCGGCAACGTCAGGACATCGGCATGGGCGCCGGCCCAATCGACGAAGGCCGCGATCGACTCGGCGCGCTTTGGCGTCGGGTCCGGCGGGCAGAATAACTTCGCGCTTGCGGTCATTCTCTTCTTCGTATTCTTTCTCTTCACATCGCCTTCGGCGGTAACAACCGCGACCGCCAATCGATAGGTTGCCACCGCAAAGCCTTCACAGAAGTTCTGCGCCGCTGTGTAGAGCGGATCGGTCGGCGTAGAACTGCAGAGTGCGACGAGTTCGCCCGTGGTGCCGACCAGGAACGTATCCTGGGTAAGCGGCGCCGCACACGCTGGCTGAACGACGAGAGTCAGCGCAGTGGCCGCCGCCGCGCTGAGTGAGACGAGTGTCCGCATCGAGAACCCCTTTGTCGCCGGGCCTGTCGGCCCGAACTGCTTCATGAGAATTGTCTGCTACCTGCCACCACGAAATCTTGAGCAACACAACGGTCGCTGTAACTCGAGGCGGCGGCATTGATCTGGATCAACCAGAATCCAGATGAATCGCCGCCCGCTCATGACAATGATCGCCTACGCCTTCCTCCAACATCATCGCCTCGCTAACCCCGTGGCCGGAGGAAAGTCGGCGCCGGCGTGGTGGACACGACCGCCGGCAGTGCGCTTGTGACCGGCTACTTCACCGGCGACGAACTGAAGCATTTGCTTGAGTTCTTTCTCGTCGATAGCCCCGCTCACCCAGGAGAGTATTTCCCGCGTAGCTCCGGCATGCGGTTCGGTTACGATCTGGCGCGCCCAAAGTTCGATGTCGTGACTGGGATTGAGCTTGGTGACCTCGATCGGGGCTACAATCCGATCGACATCTCCGGAGCCGGCTCGACTCAAAGCAGTGCTTCAGGCTGCTTGCGCGAGAAGTCGAATTGCCGCAGATTGATTCAGGTCAATGACCAACTCGGCCCGCGTTGACATGCGAGTTCGTAACTACTGCTCCAGGCTCTAGATATACGCTGAGTGGTCGCCGCAGATGTGGGCACGTTCATGAGGCTGAGTATCGAGGCGAAACCGCAGCACGCCGGGGAGCGGCGACACCCTAGGGGACTTTTTCCATGCGCTGGCGAGGGATATTGGTCGGTATCGGCATCGTCGCAGTCATGCCGATCGTCGCGCTGGTTATCTTCATCGGTAGTTTCAATGCGAATGGCTGGAAGCCACGCATCCAGGAGGCTATGATGCGTGCGACAGGGCGCGAGCTGTCGTTGAATGGACCGATCTCGGTGAGATGGTCGCTGGTACCGATCATCCAGGCGCGCGATGTGGCGCTCGCCAATATCGAGGGCGGCTCGCGACCGCAAATGGTAAGCGCACAAGGGATCGAGCTGGAGGTAGCGCTGCTGCCACTTCTCTCGAACCGCGTCGATATTCGACGGCTGGTGGTGCTCAAGCCGGACATTCTAATAGAAACGACGCAGGAGAATCACGGCAACTGGGAATTTACGAAGCCGGCCACGCCGGCGCCAGCCGCGACGCAGGGGAGGGCGTTGGAAATAGAGGTCGAATCGATCAAAGTCGAGGGCGGTACCCTGACTTGGCACGACGCCGTCAATGGTCAGAAGGTCATGCTCGCACTGCAATCGTTTGAATTGCTGGAGCCGAGCGAGACGTCCTCGATAACGTTCGAGCTCGTCGCGACTTATTCCGGAACTCAATTCGCAGCACATGGCGAAACCGGTTCGATGGCACTGCTGCGCAATACAGCGGAGAAAGCGCCGTGGCCAGCAAAGATGACGCTCATCACGACCGGAGCGGAGGTCTCGGTAGAAGGGCAATTTGCGTCGCCAGTGCGGCCGGCGAGTTTTTCGGGCGAGGTGAGCGGAAAGCTGGCCGATCTGGCGCCGCTTCGCCCTTTCCTTCCGCGCACTCCGCTGCCCTCCGTGAAGGGTCTGAACTTCGGCGCCAATGTTACGAGTAGCAGTCTGCCGCTGATGGGGGTCACCGATGCTACGCTGCATGCCGGTGAGTCCGATTTCTCCTCCACTGTCCCCGGGCTGACGTTGACCCATATAGACGTTCGGTTGCCGCGGTTGGATCAGCCGGTCACCGCAGAGGCCGATGGCAACTATGCCGATGCGCCACTCCAAATTTCGGCGATGCTCGGCGCGCCGAGCACTCTTATCGGCGGCCGGGCAGTTCCGGCGTATGTCTCCCTTGGGGTGGCGGGAGCCACAGCGACGGTGAAGGGAACGCTGGCCGATCCGGTCCACCTAACCGGGGCGGAACTCGTGCTGAGCGCGCGCATTCCGACGCTGGCGCTGTTCGCGACGCTGGTGCGGCGGCCGCTGCCGGATTTGACGGATATTACGCTCAATGCCCATCTCGCCGAGGCGCAGGGCGGGTTCGCCAATGGCATCGCACTGACTCAAGCGAGGCTCAACCTGCCGCAGGGTGACATCGCCGGCGATGCGTCAGTGACGTTCGCGCGCTTTCCGTCAATCACCGGCAACGTGACGTCCCAACGTATCGATCTCGACTCACTGCTCGAGGTGAAGTCGGTCAATCCGAAAGCGCTGCTCGCGCCCGCTCTCCCCCCGAAGGGGGGCGGCTCTCCAAATTTGCTGATCTCCGACACACCGCTCGATCTCGGCGTGCTACGCAACACCCAAGCGGATGTCCAGTTGCACATTGCCGAAATGCGCGCCGGTGGGCAGATGTATCGCGACATCCTCGGAAAGCTGGTGCTCAAAAACGGCAAGCTCGCGCTTGATCCTATCAGCGGGAGACTTCCCGCGGGTAGGATGAGTGGGCGGCTGGCGATCGATGCCAATCCACCGAATCCGACAGTGGCGCTGGTGCTGCATGCACCGGGCCTGTCACTGCGCACGCTGGCGCTGACGCTCGGACAGTCGTCCAGCGCATCAGGCTCGCTCGAACTGGACGTCAACCTCAATGGTGCCGGGAACAGTCTGCACGCGATTGCCGCCGCGATGAATGGGACTGTGGGGCTGGCGATGGTGAATGGGGAAATCGACAACGCCTCGCTCAACAGTCTGCTCGGGCCGATCCTGACCTCGGCGAGCCTGCCGCTGTCGCTGATCAACCCCGGCCAGAACATTCGCGGCAATAGCACGCTGCGTTGCTTCGCGGCGCGGCTGGATGTGCTTGTCGGGCTTGGGACGTTCCGTGCTTTGTATCTCGATTCCGCGCGCGTCAAGGTGCGCGGCGGCGGCACGGTCAACCTCGCCGACGAAACCTTGTCGCTGCGCTTGCAGCCGCTGGCGCGGCTCGCGGATACCGGCATCACCGTGCCGCTTATCGTCGGCGGGACGATCAAAAACCCGAAGACACGCATCGACGTGGCGAATTCGGCCCAGGCGAATCTCAAGGGCCTCGCGCAGTCGGCGAAGACTCTGGCGGAAGTGCCACTTGGGAGAATCTCCGGCGCACTCGGCGGACCGGATCGCTTCAGCGGGGGCGGCGATGATTGCGCCAGTCAGCTTGAGATCGCACGCGGTGGGCCGGGCGGGCCGCAACCGAACGCGCCACCGTCGCTGCTTGCAGTGCCCGCCGATGCAGCGAAGCAAATCCTCAAGGTGCCGAAAAATCTGATGCAGAATCTCTTTAGCAAATGAACGGCGGCACGGCGTTGTAATCCCAAGGGCCCGCTGGCACCACGTCGTATCTGAGGTGCTAGCCCAGGCAGTCGCAAGCAGCGCCCAAGTACGCGGCCGCGAGGGCGGGAGCGACTGTTGCCCTCCACGGTTGGGGACAGCGCGGCTGGCAGCGCGGTCAGTCCGATGGCTGACCGTGATCGGCAGCCACGCCGCCTCCTGCGCGAATGCCAGATCGCCGTCACGCGCGAGTTCCAGCTCGGCAGCGCCTGGCCGGGATCATCGCCATCAATCGGGGGCAGGAGGGCGGCCAGAGGCGTGTCGTCGGGCAAGGCGGCAAGACATCGGCGCAAATGCGGGATCGCGTTACTCAGATCTGACAAATAAGGAGACAAAGCCAGAACGTCACGCGGCTTGGCGAGTAAGTTCGGGCGTTGCGCGAAGCGGTCTCAATCCGACACTGTTTTCCGACGCACCGTCCTGATTACTCCAGACATAGTCGCCGGTCAGGTTGGTGATCGTGCGTCGGTGTGCCCTTCGCAAATGGCCGGAAAATTCGCACTCGGGCGTGCCGCCGGGCACGTACGAGCAGGGGGCTTGATTTCCGGCGCAAGGTGATCGATCCGGCCCTGCTAGAGATCAACAGCCTGTCGGACATGAGCGTGCAGATTGAGCTGCCATAGGAATGACATGAATCAGGATGTCGTAGTTGTACGACCTGGACAACATTTTTCATGGAGCGCTTAACGGGGTGCGCATGGCGGCAGAGGCGGATAGTTGTCCAGGAAATGCCGCAATGGTTCCGAGGCGGTAATCGCTGACCGGTCCGCCATCGCCAAGAGGTCGACATCGCGCGGCTGTGTCGTCAGCCCCGTCGGTGTCGCTAACTCTTCGGCCTTTTCCTTTTCCGGCCGTCTGGCATGCCGGCAAGCGACATATGAATCAGTGCTGCCAGGGAGCTTCGTTGATCGTGCCGCGGGCGTATCGCGCGGTCCGGAGCGCCTGAGCGGCATTGCGAAGTTGTGCCGTCACTACGGTCAGGGCTTCGAAGTTGTCGGCTGAACTGCCATCACTCTCTCGATTGCGGAACAACAGCGAAGTTTTGCGGCGGAGCCCCACCGATCCGCTCCTCCTGCATGTCACGGCTAAGAAAATAGTTCAGCGCTGTCCGAATGACGGCGATTGCCGCGAGCTTGCCGATCGCCTCCCAGCTAGGGGCCACCGCGGTGGATAGGATGTCAGCGCCAAGCTGGAATTCGAGTGCAATTGCCAGGAACCGAGCGAGTGTCAGACGCACATCGATGAAATCTCGAGCCGCGGGCGGGAATGCCCCACGGATGAAGCGAAAGCCAGCAAGTATCATTCCAATGCCGATGACCAGAGCGCCGATCGCCTCGATGAACAGCTTCAGCCATAGGACGGAATTGACGACAATCTCCTCGACCCCGATCTCTGACGGCGACGCAATCATGCTCTTCGACCGCTGCTGGTCATTCGAGTTATCGACCGTCCCTATGATTCTGACGATGTAATCGACAATCCACAAGATCGCATCGGAATTTTGGTTCGCATTGATCTGGATCAATGAGGGTATGAAGGCGTTGGCAGTGGTCGGGCACACATTATTGAGTCCACCTCCCTCTGAGTCAGGAAGCAGAGGGCAACAGTGGTGAGACTGCCGTTGCTGAGAGCAGTCGGCACGCGGAACAGCCACGATATGCCAGCGGGGACAGCGAATCGCACTACTGGTCGATCTGGGCGATCACGTTGCGCAGGGGCGCGTCGGAGATCCGCACAAGGCCGACCAAAGGGGCATTCAGCTCAAGGATAAGGAAGATTGCACATGCGACCGAGAGTGAGCCAACCAACAGCGCCACGGTCACTGTCGGGTTGGGGGACGAGAACAGACCGAAGCCGAGAAACAACATACAAATCCAGAAGATGAGCACCGTCAGGAACGGCCACGGGATCGCGCTGCCAAGCTGCTCAAACATCAGCAGGCGCGCTTGGGAAATGCTCTGTTGGAGCTCGATAGCCCGGCTCTGCATCATCCGCTCGATGTCGGTAGTCGGCGAGATCCTATGCAGCATCTCGACATCAGCCTTCGCGGCGTTTCGTGTTTCCGCCGAGTTCAGGTCCTCGGGCCGTACACCATCCGGCGACCAGATTCTGTCATGCGTTTGCCGTACAGCATCGCGCAATCGATCACGTACCGCCTTCGCGCCTGGTCCGTAAGACTCCAGCGTTTGATCGAGCTGAAGGATGTTGACGGCGAGTGACTTCAGTTCACTGCTCTGCCGGTCATAGGTCGTGGAAGCAGATGCGATCAGCAAGCTGAGCACTAACGCGGACATCGTGGCGACCAGTCCCATTACCAGCTTCACGACATCCTTGGAATTGGGATCCAGATGCCGGTCTGGCAACTTGACGTTGAGGACCATTCCAATAAGGGCGGCACAGGTGGAACCACCAAAGACGGCCAGGGCAATAGCAAACGAACTCACTGCGATACAATCCCCTTCAGCATTCGGTCAGGATCTGCCATCAGAGTGATTGAGAACTCCGCGGCGGCCACTCAAGAAGCGAACTCCTCAGGCATGTGCCTGCATTTGCGCCCGTCCGTCGTCGACCGTGAGGCTGGAGGTTAGCGATCAATACCGTCGTGCACCAAGGCTCGTAGGCTGGGGCCCCGATTTTCCGCAATGATCCAGATCAATGACTCATCCGTGTCGGCTTCCTAGCCTGCCGTCACGTTTGGCATCGCAGATGCCATTCCGCGTTAGCCCGCCGACTGGGATGAATGTGACTATCGGGTCTTCGTCAATCTTCGGCGTGCTGTTGGGTGCCGGTTAAGTCAATGGAAGGAAGCTATGTCAATCTCGTTGGAGGCGGCCGCACAGGCCTATCGCGATGCGATGAGGGAGACCGTCAAACGGTTTTCGTTGTGGTACCTGATCGAGGGTGTGCTGCTGGTCGTGGCTGGCATCCTGGCCGTCGTCTTTCCGGTGGTGTCGTCGGCAGCGGCGGTGATCCTGCTAGGGTGGCTCCTGATCGTCAGCGGCGTACTACAAGGCATCAGCCTGATCGGCGCGCACCATGTACCACATTTCTGGCTCCAGCTCATTTCCGTCATCCTGGCGGTGCTCGTCGGTTTGCTCTTCCTGCGTGACCCTGCACAGGGGATGCTGACAATCACGCTGCTCCTGATCGTCTTCTTCATGATCGAAGGGATTTCGAAAGTCGTCTTCTCGCTGACAATCCGACCCTTCCCCAACTGGGGCGGGGTCCTGGCGAGTGGAGTGGTCGGAATTCTCCTTTCCGCGATACTGTGGGCCAACCTTCCGGTGACCGCGGTATGGCTGATCGGTCTTCTGCTCGGGATCCAGTTGATCAGCGTGGGCACTGCGATGGCATACCTCGCATGGAACGTACGCCGCAGTTAACCCCTGGGCTGGGCCGTACCGAGATCGAAAAGCCAAGAAGTTTCACGATCGCCTTTGATCGCAGGCGGACGACCACACCCGAGATGCGCCGCCGTGCACGCCTTGCAATTGGCACATATGCACGATGGATCAGCGCGGCGATGGGACGCCGATCCGGATGAGTCGCGAGAATTCCGGAGACTGGTCGGCTGCCTTTGCGCGATCGTCGATCCGGGCCAGCGCAGTCACTTGACTCAAGGGGATCGTCGTCACGACGGCGCCATGATCATAGAGGTAGCCCGGCAGATAGCCATTGATAATGAGCCGCCAGTCCAACGGCAAATTGTCACCCGCGGCGCGCATCATTTTTGCCACCGCTGTCGTGCAGTTAGTCGTGATCGAATTATAGAAGGCCGGTTTGGCAGAAAGTGCGTTCGCCTCCTCGACATATCGGAGCAGAAGAGCACGCGCCTGCTCGGGCGGCATCCGCAGTCTGTAGAGACGGACGTCCTCGCCACGCACGTTGGTCCGCAGTCGCACTGTATCCCGCTCTGAGGTGGCGAGGTAGACAACGGTATCGGTCTTGAAGGCGTCCGCGATGGGTGAATATTGGCCGTCTTTCTTACGTCTCACTTCGATCGACCAGGCAAGCTGCTCGCCGCCGTCAAAGCCAAAGCTCATGATAAGATGGGCCATTTGTGGTCCGCCCCAGTAGGACAGGAACAGATCGACGGTTTTGAGCTTGGAGAGATCGTAGGATCGCTCGCGCCATCGCTCATCGAAGCCGCTTTCGGACCGCCACTCAAATTCACGTACATCGGACAGAGTAAGGACATCGCCCCGGATTATCCCGGTCGTTTGCCGCGCAACTTCAGGGGCCCAGTCGCCGTGATCGGGTGGTGCGATTGTGTTCCACCAGATGAGGAGTCCGCCAAAAGCCGCGGCAAAGCACACAGCCCCTTTCACACGGTGCCGCGTGAAAAGTGCCGTCATTGATCCGAGACCTAGGAGGATAAATACACAAGCGGCAACAATCCCTTCCACCGGCGTGGTCGAAAGGCGGTACCACAAAGCCAATGCCGCCCATGCGGTGAGCGGGAGGACGATCAGAAGCGACACGCATGTCCAGACTATCGCCGAAGCGACCCGCAACTTCATTTATTCTGCTCCTGCATCGGTGCCTCGCTACATCCCTTTGGCGTCCAAATCGCGGACCCCGAAAGTGTACTCCTATTGTGCAACTCAGGGTGATCCTGTTCCGCTGCGCGCGGGTCGGCCGAGTTGCTCGATCAGGATTCGACGAACTTCTCGAACTGTGAGGGGGTTGCCTTGTGTCGAGTGACCGGAGTGTTCGATCACCAACTCGGACTCCACACCGTCAATGTGGGCGCTCTTGTACTTGACGACGCCATCGTCGCGGTCTTCCAACGGTCCGTCCTGCAGTGTCGGGATGATCGAGTGGGCGTGGATGCCTGGGGCGACCGGAATGGCGCGGACCGCCGCGATCGTCGGATTGCCGGGCGACATGCCGCTGACGCTGTTGAAGGCTCGGGGATCCTCACCCGGCTTCAACACATGCGCCGCGTTGTTCACCACGTCGGCGGCGGCGCTGGCGATGGTCAGCGGCAGCGTCACCAACCTGGTGAACAGGCCCACAGCGGTCAGGCTGGCCCGGTAGCTGCCACCATGCGGCGTGGAAATGAAGACCACCGTTTCGATGAAAGGCAGCGGATGGACAAAAAGTGACTCCTTCAGCAGCGCCTTGGTCTCCGGCTTAACGGGTAACTCGTCCACCGGCCGATTGCTGAAGGCGTCCCAGATTTTCGAGCCGGACTCGATCGTGATCATTTTGGTCAGCAGTCCGCCTTGGCTGTGGCCGATTACCACCATGCGTCCGAGTGCTGGGTCGGCCTGGGCGCCGCCCAGAGAGTTCTCGGCTTCCACCAGGGAGTGGCGCAGTATGTTGGCGGAGTACGGGATCGGATTGCCGGTGTTGTAGGTGAAGAACCAGAACTCGTAGTGGCCGCGGATCTCCCTGTCCTCCAGCAGGTCATTGACCATGTCCCCCCAGCGGATCGGGCTGGAGGCAGTGCCGTGTACCAGCACCACGGGAATGCGGCCGCGACGGTGCGGCTCCAGCGCAAACAGGTGGTCCTTGGCGTCAGGAGCGTTCGGGTTGGTCAAAGCGTTGTTGAGCAGGCTAGACAGTTCACGGGTCCAGCCCTTCACCTCCGTGGCGAACAGCGCGCGCACGGCGGTCTGATCGTATTCCAGCGGCACCTGTTGGTCGCCAATGAAAATGCTATCGGTATCATAAATGGTGTAAACAGCCAGACGCGCGCTCAGGACGCCGCCCGTGAGCTGTCGGCGCGGGTCATCCATCTGCAGAACAGCGGCGGTCGGTATACGCAATTCGGGTGACAGTGCCAGGCCGTCCTCCGATTGCTGGCTGGGGGCCAACCCAGCGGCCAACGGCACACCGAGGCCATCGGAACGGTAGTCGTTCTTGAGGCCCTTCACCGTCAGGTTCATCGTCGGAACGAACGAGGTCAGCGTGCGCCCGGCAAACCGTAGGTTGGCCTTGTCGAGCGTCACGTCCACGGTGCCGAACGGCAAGGGGTACGGGCCGGATTCCAACGAAGCCGCGGCTTCCCTGCTATCGCGGCTGAGCACTTGCGTCAGCGCCAGGTTGTAGAAGTTGGTGGCATGCTGAAACTGGGGGCTATACGGGCTCGGCCTTGCGGCATCCCCAGCCGGGAACAGCACAGCGTAGGCGTAGAGCGCCGAAGCAAGCAGCAGCGGCTTCGACTTGGTTCGGCGGCCTTCCAGGTAGCTCATTTCGGCCAGCGCGTAGAGATCGGGCCACTGCATCCCTGTTGCAATGGCCTGAGCCCGCAGCGCGGAGATCGTGGCGTCGGGTTGAGTGTCGAATGTGTCGAGCAGGGCGTTGCGGCGCAGGACGGTGCGGGTGGCCTCGCTGAGTTGGTCGCTGGAGAGCGCGGTGCGGTTCAGCACCTCATAGGCGGTACGCAGGCTCACACGTTCGACCTGCACCGGCGGTGTGCACGCGGCGAGAAGCACCACGAGGAGCAGACAGGTTTGAGCACGGAAGGATAGCATCAGGCGATGCATGACGGCAGTCCTTGGGCGGCGGCGTCTTGAGGGTCCGGGCATGTCCGACCTGCCGTACTAGTGAGGTAAGCACTCTTGCGCTGCTGATCCATTAGCAACATGGCGTTGAGCAAGGGTTCGTCGGAGACGCGCATACGACCGTGGCGCCGGTCATGCCAGGGCCTTCGGTTACAACGATCGACGAATGTGTATGCGCGCCCACTCAGAACGGGCCGATGTGGAACAGCATGCTTGTGATCGTTGCAACGCTGATTCCGAGAAGTATCATAGCTGTTAAGAATGTGAGTGAAAGAGGGAAGGGACTTTCGCCGCGGATAACACCATCCGCGAGCAATTGCCTCCGCGCACGGGGTGACCGACATCAATGTGCGGTCGGCGCTCATGCAGGTGCGCTGCACCGCCAGGTCGGTATTTCGCGAGGCCAATTCGAGCGTGGAGGTACTCGCGCTGGGCGTGGAGGTTATATCTTCACCGGTCATCATGTTCCTACTGGCCGTCAGAGTAACAGAGCCTTCAGGTCGGTCAGGATTTCGTTCACCGGCACAATCAGAAGAACCACCGGCACGAAAGGCAGTAACATCACGATGCCGAGTATCTCGAAACTCGTGATGTCAATAGGAACGAGCCGCATCTGGTAAACGTTCGCAACGATCGAATAAAGATCAGTGATTGACGAGAAGTCCGGTTGGTCCAACGCGGTTTTGTCCATTCGCCGGACCTGGCGTAACCACTTGTCCTCGAATGTGACCCCCATTTCGGCGGCCAAAGCGCCATATGCGGATACCGCCTGTCGCCAGGCGGTCATCATAACAGGCGTGAAGACAAGCAGCGGGCCAGCAAACATTGCTGCGACGGTCACCAACAGGCAAGCGTCGAATATAATCTGCGAGGTCGGCAGAGAACCGCCAACCAAGATCATATGCGCCGAATATCCGGCAGCAATCGCTGCTATCGCCAGGGCCACGCCGGAGAACGCGCGAACGGAATGGCCGACGAAGCCCAGGCCGCCCGCATGATCTGGATGCGACGCCACCAGTCGGAGCTTGAGCCGTGAGATCAGCCAGAGCAAGCGTACCCATAACACGAACCGCGCTAACCAGCTTAGCATCAGCACCAGCAGTAGCGGCAAGCTCACAAGCATGTGCCACCAGCCCGCCAGCGAATAGAATGGCACGATGGTGTCGGACCTGTGCCACGCTGGAACCTGTTCGATTGGCGTGGACCAGATCGTTGCTGCTACGATCAGGTAGGCAAGCACCGCCACGACTATCTCGCCTACTGTGGAATTGACTAACCTGCGGGTCGACAGGACCGCAGCATCAAGACGGTTCGCTTCGTGCTTCGGTACGATCTCATTCTTGACAAAATTGGCCACGATGACACTGAGGCGCGCCCCGCACTCCGACTCCGCAACAACCAGTAGCGGGGCAGCAACCAAATATCGTGCATGAGCACCGACTTGCCAGAGCAGCGAGGTAATTTCATCAGTGCGTAAAATTACACTCTGTATGAGAGAGAGAAGAACAAGCGGTAACCAACCAATCAACACCACCAGAGCTGCCGTGCGACCAATGTGAAGGTCGTTGTCCTCGCTCAGGCCAAGCCATTGTTGCAGACTGAGCAGCGGGCCGCCCTCAAACAGCGGCGTGACCATTGGCGATGCCACCTCCTGGGTCGGCGCCTCCCCTCCAACATCGTGGAATTCCGCGTCGGGCATCACGGGCCCTTGCCAGACTGGGTCTTGTCAAGCCGCCAGCGAGCAATGCGTTCGATCGGGCCGCGCAGGAACGCATACGGCACGAAGGCGAGCACGATTGCGATGATCGCCGCTTCGGCCGGATAGAATGTCTTGAGCACCATAGCCTGATAGATCGTGTCCATCACGAGCCCGAGGAGGATTATCCTAGCTGTGGAGATCAGTCCCTCGCGCAGGCGGCCGGCCCGCTTTGCTCGACTGGAGAGCAAAGTCCAGAAGAAGGGCGAGCGCCCCATTCGCGCGTCCTTAACGCCGTCGTGCAGTGCGGCGATCGCCGCCATGGTGGGCTGCAGGATAAAGCGGAATGTCATCGGCCCGCCCGGGCGATCGAGAATGTTCTGCCAGAGGCGGCAAAAAACCGCGGGTGAGACGCCATGCCAAACCCCGCCCGTAATGATCAAGGCGGGAACCAACAGACCGGCCAGCCAAGCCAGCCGGATCTGGGTCTTCGATGCGTTCTCGGTCATCGGAGCGGGTTCTCTTCGGACATAAGGCAATCGCGCGTAGTTCGGAGCGACTACCCTCGGCCGGCAGACGATCGGTCGAGGGCAGACGCAACTTAGCGGTCCGGGTTCTAGTCCCTGGCAAACGCCCCACGTGCTTCCATCTCAAGGTCGCGGTAGGGAGTGCCCTCAACCGTGACGCCAACCCCGAGGATCGTTCCGCCTTTGAACTTTGCGGGCGACTGATAATCCTCGCTCACGGCATCGGCGCTGTCATAGCCGACACAGAGACCGTCACCGGCGAGTGTGAACTTACCCACCTGCGCGCGCATCGACCCTTCAGCGACGACCTCTCCGTCGACGTATAGCTTTGTCTGCCCAAGAGACTCACCGTACTGGCCCGCCTTCTCGCGGATGAATTCCATTCCAAGCGTGTGCTTGCCCGGCTGTAACTCAGGCGAGACGAACTTCTGTGCGGGCTTGAAGCCGAGGAAGTTGTACACGTAGTGAAGCTTCTTGTCCTTGATGAACAGCGCGTGGCCGCCAAAGCGCGAACCGTGCGCGAAGATCACGCCAGAACATCCCGGATCAACGATCTCGACGTCCGCGAGGATCTTGAACGATCGGCCGCGCACATTGGCGGCAACGCTTTCCGGAACCGCGTTGGTATCTGGATAATAGATGTACCTCTCACGGTCTGGTTCATCCGTCGGCCGCGGCGTGGTCAGAATTGCGACTGCCCCGCGATCATCCAACGGCAGGACTTTGTTCTTCTCCGCCTCCTCGAACCACGCCTTGATCAGAGCCTGCAGTTTCTCAGGGTGTTCCTTGGCGAGATTCTTCGATTCGGCCGGATCCACGTCCACGTGATAAAGTTCCCACTCATCCTCGTCGAAGCGGCCGCGGTCGGATGGAAGCGGCGCATGCAGGGTAATGGCCTTCCATCCGTCCTCCCAGATCCCACGAGTGCCGCCAAGCGAGTAATATTGCCGCTTCTTCGTTGTGGGAGCATCCTTTTTCGCATCGAAGGTGTAGCGCATCGAGACGCCCGATAGCGGGTACTGCTCCACACCCTTATAGACCTTGGGCATCTCCAGGCCACAAATATCGAGAATTGTCGGAACGATATCGGTGCAGTGGTGGTACTGATTACGGACCTCTCCCCTGGCCTTGATACCCTTCGGCCATGAGATGACCAACGGATCACAGGTCCCACCCGCGTATTCCGAGTACCGTTTGAACATCTTGAACGGCGCCGAGGTGCCGACGGCCCAGCCGGTCGGGTAATGCTCGTAGGTGTCCGGACTCCCCAGCTTGTCGATCAGCTTCAGATTTTCGGCGATGTCATCGGGGTAGCTGTTGAAGAACTTGTTCTCGTTCACTGAACCGGACGGACTGCCTTCACCGGAGGCGCCGTTGTCGGCACAGTAGATGATGACTGTGTTCTCCAGTTGGCCGCTCTGCTCCAGGTAGTCGATAATGCGGCCAATCTGAGCGTCCGTATACTCGGAGAATCCGGCGTAGACTTCCATCAGACGCGAGAACAGCTTTTTCTCGTCATCGCTGAGCGTATTCCATGGGCGCACCATGTCAGCGGGCGACGCTACATCCTCCGGCATTGGATTGATCGGCGTCAACTGTGTTCCTTCCGGCAACAGACCCTTGGCGATCATGCGAGGGAGGACCCATGCGCGGTACGCCTCATAACCGTCGTCGAATTTGCCCTTATATTTGTCGATATATTCCTGTGGCGCATGATGCGGCGCGTGGTTCGCACCTGGGCAGAACCACATATACCAGGGACGCGAGGGATTGCCGGCCTTCTGGTCCTTGATCATCTTCAGCGCCTGATCGGCCAGGTCTTTCGAAAGGTGATAGCCGTCCTCGGGCATGTACGGCTGATCGATCGGATGGTTGTCTTCGACTAAGTCCGGATACCAGTTGTTCGTTTCGGCGCCCAGGAAGCCGTAGTAGCGATCGAAGCCCTTTTGCAATGGCCACTGCTTGCGGCTTGCACCGGTGGACAAGTCAGCCTCGGGGACTAAATGGCACTTGCCCAGCCAGAACGTGCTCCAACCGCCATCCTGCAGGATCTGCCCCACCGTGGCGCACTGGTCCGGGATGCGCCCGTGCCCGCCCGGGAACCCTGTGGATGCCTCCGTGATCAAGGACATGCCGTTCAAATGATGGTTGCGTCCGGTCAGCAGAGTGGAGCGCGTTGGCGAACACAGCGCCGTCGTATGCCATTGCGAATACATCAGACCGTTGTCGGCCAGCTTCTGCAGCGTTGGCATATTGATCTTGCCGCCGAACGGCGACCAGGCAGCCAGACCCGTATCGTCGTACAGAATCAGCAGAACGTTCGGCGCGCCTTCGGGCGCTTTTGTCGGCGTGTATGGCTCCCAATCAGGCGTCGAATTCCGAATATCGAGCTTGATAACGCCTTTGAACGATTTGTCGGTCATTGTCGTCTCCATAACTGTGCTTTGAGGTTGTGGTGGATGTTGTTGGCATCGGTCATGTGCGGCCGTTTAGTTCATGTGCATTCCCAGCTATCGCCGGCATCGTCATGATCTCGTCCGCATAGCGTCCCTGCCGAAGCAGGGCCGCCATGGTCTTCATGGGTCCATCGATGTGGGTGAAGAACGCCTTGTAGCCGGCACAGAGATAGTTCAGCCCCGCTTCGCCCGCAGGCGTCTCGATGAATCGATTGCGGGGGCATTCGCCGTAGCACGCGAACAGCACCGGGCACTCCTTGCAATACTTGGGCAGCGTGTCGTACTTGCTTTGCCCGAAGCGGCGCTGCTGTTCCGAAGTGATCAGGGTTCTGAGCGAAGTGTCCTTGACATTGCCAAGCCGGTGCTTCGGTTCGACAAAATGATCGCAGGAGTAAACGTCGCCGTTGTGCTCTAACGCCAGCGCACCGCCGCAGGTCGGGGCGACGATGCAGGCGTTGTGCTGGCCCAGCCAGCTACCGAGAGCGACGTCGAATGTCGTCACGTACACGATGCCAACGTCGTGTCGCACCCACTCGTCGAAGATGGCATTCAGGAACTTTCCGAATTTCTCCGATGGCACGGTACGTTCGGTGACCAGATTGCCTTCCTGCTTGTAAAGCGGCCGATCCCTCCCCTTCAGGCCGCCCCAACCCTGGTTGGCGACCGCGATGGTTTCCGCCGTGGCGCGCTCCACAATAGGGATCAGTTGAATGTACCGCGCCCCAAGTTCGTCGCGGAAAAACCGATACACATCGAGCGGGTGGTCAGCGTTCGCGGCATGTATGGTGCACAGGATGTTGACATCAACGGCGTGTCTCTGCAGGGAGTCCCAACCGCGGATCACCTCGTCGAAACTGCCGGCGCCTTGCTTGTCGATCCGATATGCATCGTGTAGCGCGCGCGGCCCATCTATGCTCAGGCCCACCAGATAATTGTGCTGCTTGAAGAACGTGGCCCACTGGTCGTCGATCAGGGTTCCGTTAGTCTGGATTGTGTGGAGGATCCGCTGATGCGGTTTGCAGTATCGGTTCGCGAGAACAACCGAGCGGCGAAAAAAATCCAAGCCGCGCAACATCGGCTCACCGCCCTGCCACGCAACCTGCACTTCCGGTCCCGCGGACGACTCGAACAACTGCCTGATGTAGGCGTCCAGCGTAGCCTCATCCATCAGCGGACTCTCGCGTTCCCCGTAGAGGTTTTCCTTAGAAAGAAAGAAGCAGTATTTGCAGCTCAGGTTACAGGCTGCACCCGCCGGTTTGGCCAGAAGATGGTAGTTCAGTGGGGGGCTCATTGGTGCAACCGACTTTCGTAGTGTGCTTCGTCGCCATCATTGGCGATTGAGGCATTCAGCCTGCTTTGATGGCCCGCACTTCTGTGGCCCGGTCATCAATCGGTATCGTGGGTAGTGTGTCGTGCCCGTTGATTGGTAGACGGCGGAGGTGATCCATGATTGCCTGCCACTCCTTGATTTCCCGGATACCGCTGTTGCTTGTCCCGGTCGCGACACTCGCCTTGTCTACCGTGCCTGGCGGCGGCAGCAGGTAGGGCGTGTCACTACGAGGATCATCCAGGGCATCAACTCTCGAAGTGAGCGGCTGGCCCATCTTGTTCTTTGGCACAAGCGCCAGCTTACCCTTGGTGTACTTTGGTATCGCTACGATGATGATGCCGAGATACAGCGGGCACGTAACGCTGTATAAGCGCTCGTCCTTGCCGGCGATGTCGATCGCACGGTAACCGCGATCAACATCGCCGATCTCGATCGCAGTTACGGCATCGAAATGTGAGCGTGACGGGTCGTAGCGGCATCGCAGGCCCGAGGTACGGGGAAAGTATTCGCCGGGATGCGCTGGATTATCCACGAGAAAGAACTCCAGCAAGTGCTTCAGTTCCTGCCCGGTGAAGTAGGCCGTCACCAGCGCACTGCCGGCCGTCATGTCCACGACGCCGGCACCGAGGGGCGCTACCGCGAACACATCGTAGACGGTCTGCACGCCCGATTTCCCGCAAGTAAGCCCGGCACGCATCATGCCGTTGGCAGTGATTGCGATGTCCGCCTGCGTGGCATTCCTGAAGGCATCGGTAATGAGATTTGCGAGCGGCGTGCTGGCGGCGATGTCCGTGAAGGTGTTGGGGATGTCTCGTGGAACCACCGCCAGGGGTTGATCGACGCTGTAGCCACGCGATGCGAATACGGCCGCAGTGACACCTGTCTTGAGCCTTTCGATTTCCTGTTCGACGCTCGGATCGCCCAGAACGGTGGCGTCGATCGGATGAAGCCAGTAGGATTCGACCGTCAGCTTCTGACTGTCCAACGAGATGACGAGCTCTCCAAGGTTCTGCCCTTCCTTGCCGGTCTGAACCACCGGTGTGCGATCGTTGACTATGATCGCCTCGTGCAGCTCAGTGTGGCTGTGGCCGCCGATCACGACGTCGATGCCTGGCACTTCCCTTGCCAGGCGCACGTCGTCTCCGTCGGTGAAGCGGCCATCCTTGCCTTTTTCCACGCCACCGTGGCTGAGGCAGATGACGACATTCACCTTCTCCGTCTCACGGAGAAGCGTCACCATTTCCTCGGCGGCGCCAATAAAGTCCGAGAACGTAACGGCACCGGCACCCGTGGTGTAGAATTGAGCCTCTTTGCCAAGCACCCCGAAGAGGCCAAAGCGAATGCCGCCGCGCTCGATCACGACATGGCGTCGGACCAGCCCTTCCGCCGCAAGGTGCTGCAGACCAGTCAGCGTGGTGTCCGCTCCCAAGAAGTTGGTGTTTGAGGGAAGAACGTAGGGGATTCGGCCGGCTTTGGCCGCCGCGCCGATCGCTTCGGCCAGACCATCGGGGCCGAGGTCGAACTCATGATTACCGAAGGTGGTGGCATCATAACCCATCAGGGACATGACTCGCAGTTCGCCACCTATCTCGCGACTGGCGGCACCGAACGCGGTTCCCATGCTGAAGTCGCCGGCATCGAGCACCAGCACCGGCCCCAGGCCTTTGCGCGCCACCCTCCGCCGCGCAATCAAGCCGGCCAGCCGAGCAAGGCCGCCTCGGGTATTGTCATCGTTCAGCTTGAACGGGTCGTAGTCCGCAGCCGGCGCCATCCCGATGAAAGCCGAGTGCATATCGTTGGTATGCAGGATGGTGAATGTCTTTGTCACATCGTTTGTCGCTGCTTTTGCGGGCAACGGTCCTGTCATGGCTGCCGCGCCAACGGCTGCCGCGGCAGCCATGAGCTCGCGACGAGTCGGCACATTGCTTGTCATGAGGATTGGCGTCTGTCGTTCCTGCCATGGTGGATCTCAGTGACCTGCACAATGCAGCGGCGATCTCACCCCTTCATTGATCCAGATCAATTCCAGCAAGCGGCACGCCAATCCGGGAGGACCGAGACTGATGAGTGCCTGACTCTCGTAGCCAGCAGCGGGCGCGGCTGTAGTCGCTGCCAATGCCACGATCGACGACAATCAGCGCCTGCCACAGACGTCCCATCCCGCCTGAGGGACCGAGCGGGCGACCGCGATCGACGGAAGTTGATCTATCTCAATGCTTTGCCCGCAGTTCAGCCGCAATTCAGCGGTGGGCGCTGGTCTCTGCTGCTCTTGAGGACGCGCCGCCGGTGGCAAAAGCGTGGCCCGGCGGCCAACGGAGCGGCGCGATGCAGGCGTACAGCTAGCGGTCAGGGTCGGGTTTCGCCGATGCGAACCGTAATGGAGATGCCTGTGCACCGGATAAGGACTATCGGCTCCGCCGGCGCTATATCGGCAGTGCTCATGGGCGCAGCATTATCCGGAGCTCAGGCGCAACAACCTATCAGCTTGGGTCAATCGACAGCCAGCCTGTCAGGTTGGACCTCCACGGTCGTGACCGACTTCATTTATTTCAATCTGGGCGGCACCCCTTCGCAGTTCAGGCTATTTCGACGCGGGGGCTGGCGGCTCAATACTGACCTGGCAGCAGAGCAACAGCTTCAACGTAAGGAGCCTTTCGATATGGCCCGATGCTGATGGTGAATTTCACTTTCTAGACCGCTGCTGCTCGTGTCGATAGAGCTCAATCGCTCGTTCCCCGGATACTCAGCAAGGAGAGTTCTGATGCCAATCGTCTGTTCAAACGCATTTCGGGGGCTCCTTCTGGCGGTCTCGCTCCTGTCAATCGGCACAGCCGCGCGGGCGCAACCCTCGACACCAGATCCATTGACGAACACCGGCCCCGACTCTGAGAGCGCGTCCGAAGTTGCCAAGAAGCTGCAGAACCCGATCGGCGACCTCATCAACGTTCCGTTCCAGAGCAACACCTACTTTGACGTCGGCCCGCACAAGGGCACTCAGGAAATTCTCAACATCCAGCCGGTCATTCCAATCCACATCAACCCAAATTGGAACGTCATAACGCGCACGATCCTACCGCTGATCTGGCAGCCGTCGCTTCAACCGGCGCAAGCCGTGCCATTCGGTACGGGACCAATCACTTTCTCTGCGTTCTTTTCGCCCAGCAAGCCAATCGACGGCTGGCTATGGGGGGTCGGACCGGCGATTCAGGTGCCGGTGATCAGCAACAGAACGCTTGGTTCCAATGTCTGGGGTGCTGGCCCAACCGGCGTGATTGTTTACTCGAAGGGTCCTTGGGTCGGGGGCGTACTGGTGAACAATGTGTGGTCGCTTGGCGGCACCTCGGTGCCCGGCGGCACGCGATACAACAGTTTCCTGCTCCAGCCGTTCTTGACCTATAACTTCAAAGGCGGTTGGTTTGTCGGCAGCAGCCCGATCGCCACAGCCAACTGGCTGGCCTCAGGAGACAAGGCATGGACCTTGCCGGTCGGCGCCCAATTCGGCCGCGTGGTCAAGATTGGTGGAACTCCGGTAAACCTCCTCCTTGGCGCATACTACAACACGTTGCGTCCACAATATGGCTCGACCTGGCAGATCAGATCCCAGATCGCCTTCGTGTTCTGATCCGGGGACGGAAGGCCTTCCCGCTGCGATGAATGGCAGCAGCGTTGTCAGCCCTTCTTCGCCGGGGACGTTCTATCGCGTGCGCGGTGAATTAGCCAATGGATGATCAAAGCCAGGGCTGACGCGGCTGCTGCTATTTCCGACCATGTGAATGCAATCGAGTCTCCGAGTGTGCCCGGCGGCGGAATGCCAGGCTGTATGTTTCGCAACGCCGGTAGCCCGAAAATCAGCGACACACCCATTGGGACTTGAAAGGCAGCCAGGTTCCGGCTGTCACTGACAACCCGTACAACCATGAACACCAATCCGAACGCTAACGCCGCCATCATCACCATTGTGGTCACCGAGATATAAATGACGTTCGTCGAACGCATCAGGTTCAGTTCGATTCCGGTTAAGCCTTTCAACGCCTCGGCGCCCTGGAAGGATTTTGAGCCGCGAAATGACAACCCCGGGACAGAAGCCGTAAACATGGTCCTCGTATCGACTTGAACTCGCTTCTCCAGCGACGACTTGCTCACCGGGAGGCCAGGCGGATTTGTTACCTCTTCTTTGCTGTCCGCCCCTGGCAGTGTTCAGCACAAGTTGCAGGTCGGTTGCCGGCGTGAGTTCATCCTGGGCCAATTGTCCGACGACTTGGAAAGTGATCCTTGTCGTAATCACTGCAGGTAGCAAATCCACATTCACCACGTTGACGTCCAGACAGAGATAGTCGGTTCCTGCCGCGGGGATCTCCAGAGTTACGGAACGGCGTTCAGCTTCGGTAAGTCTGAACCAAACGGAAAACAGGTATATTGCGGAAAATGCGACTGCGATCAGAATTCCGCGCAGTCGCGACCCATAGTCACCACCTTCCTTCGGCTGCTCGCGGCGCCTGCCGACCGCATGGATGCGCATCGCCTTCATTTTGGTATGATGTCGCTTACCCCAACGGCGCATATTGATCCAGGTCAATGCACTATCCCGCCCTGGGCGTCACACCGTTGCAGCGAACCCCGAGCATCATTGATCCAGATCAGGTCCAGTGGACCGGGATACGCCTACAGAGCAGGTTCTAGGCTGACCTGGAGTCTGAGTATCGCAGCGGCGGGGGGCTATCGCTGTGGAATGAGCTTGGTGAAATGCGTCGAGGGCGGAGGAAATTGGGACGGCGATCATGAGAGATGAAACCAGATTGCCGCTCTGGCTGATACCAACCGGATATGTGGTGGCTACCGTTGCAACCGGAGAAATCCTGCCGCGTCTGGAGTACGCCTACTGGGGAACGCTCGCCTCCGGCATGCGAACTGAATCCGCCTTGGCATTTTTCTCATCTGTCAGCTCTGGCATGATGGCGCTCGCGGGTATCGTGTTTGCGATCGCATTTGTGATGGTCCAATTCGGTGCATCAGCGTACTCGCCGAGGTTGGTCGTAGTGTTCGCGAACGATTCCTCGCTGTATCATACGCTTGGTATCTTCTCGGCTACGTTCGGCTATTCGCTGGCGGCGCTTGCCTGGACCAACCATGGCGGGTCTGGGGCGGCGCCGCTGTTCTCGACCATTGCCGTAGTCGTCCTGCTCGTCGTGAGCCTGCTGGCTTTCGCCCGCCTGGTTCAAAAGTTGGCCGATCTGCAGATTACCAATGTACTGGACGCCCTTGGCGAGAAGGGGCGCAATGTGATCGAAAACATGTTCCGTCCCGACGCAGATGACGGCAGAGAGCGCTGCCGTGTGGCGGCGGCACCACTGGATTTGGGGCAGGCCCTGCAGACACTGAGGTATTCCGGGCGCCCACGCGCGATAACTCAACTTGATGTCTGTGCCCTCGTTCGCCTGGCTCAGGATGCTGACGCAGTGATCGCCTTGGATTGCGCTGTTGGCGACACATTAGTTGCAAACACGGCTATGCTGCGCGTTCATGGCGCCGCCAAACCGATCCCGGAGCGAATGCTCGTGCATGCCGTCCATTTGGCACGGGCTCGAACGTTCGTCCAGGACCCCAAATATGCGATACGTTTGCTCGTTGATATCGCCATCAGGGCCCTGTCGCCGGCCGTAAACGATCCTACCACAGCCGTACAGGCATTGGATCAGATTGAAGATTTGCTACAGCGTCTTGGGCAGTCGGAACTCGACGCTGGCCGTGTCTATGATGCCGGCGGGAAGCTCCGTCTCATCTTCCCGATGCCCACATGGCAGGACTATTTGGAACTGGCCTTTGATGAAATTCGCCAATTCGGGACGACTTCCATACAAGTCGTGCGGCGCCTGAGATCAGCGCTCACCGGACTTGCTGAATCCGTTCATACCGATGCTCGCCGCAGCCTCGTGCGACACTACCTTGAGCATCTCAACTCCGATATCGATCGCTCCGAGTTCGATGACGAGGATAGAGTCGCGGCTCTGCAAGAAGATAGACAGGGGCTTGGTCTGTCACGAAACAGCGCCACGGAGGGGTCGCCGTGCAGTCCCGGATAAAATCTGGTCCGCATCCCGAAGCTTATCCCAACTTGATGACACGCCAGCAGAACACTCCACGATGAGCTACAAAATGCCGCTCCACGCCAGCAGCACCGGCCTTCTCAATCAACAACCTGCCCTCCCACAGCAGCACAAAAACGAGATTCAGAACTTTTTCAGCAGACTGCTAGGTGTCAGTAACCACCTTCAGGCGTCCCTCCCTCACTGCCTTGATGAAGGCACGATAGTCCCGTTGGTTCTGATCGGCGTACTCCACCGCGAACTCGCAGATCGCTTCGTCGAACGCAGAACTGGCGCCCATATAGCCAGCGATCTTCGCGGCATCGCCCGACCGCGCGTGTGCCTTCGCCAGTGCCCATCCGCACAACTTCCCATACTCCCGCAACATGCCGACGTCCCAGTCCTCGATGATGGCCGAGATCTTCGCGTCACGAAGCTGTCGGACGTAGACATCACGGCCGTTCTCTCCGGTCGTCCAACCCAGGAATATATCACTTGCGGACTGCATGAGACGCTGACCACACACGACCCGCTGACCGGCATGCTTGTACACGCTCTTACCCGCATACGGTTCGAGCACCGAGGCCCGCGCTTCCTTGACCTGCAGGAACAGTGGATCGTCCTCGGCAGCGATCAATAGGCCGATTGCGCAGAAGGTGCCTACGCTGCCGATGCCGACGACCTTTATCGCCACATCGCAGATGTGATAGCGGTCCAACAGCACGCGGACATGATCAGGCAGCGACGCGCGATAGAGCGCCATCGGTTCGCGGAATGCCGTCACTATCCCGGGCGCAAGTTCTGTTGACGGGTGGAAGATCAAGGGGTGATCGTCCTTAAACCGCGGCTCGGTGCCCCGATGCTCGACAAGCTTTGGAAACACGAACTCCGGCGTGCTTTTGTCCTGGGCTGTCTCGACCCGCTGCTTCATCGCGACACGTGCACGGTCGTCCACGGCCTCCGCCACATCGTCAACGCCGATCATGTCGTACCAGACTTCTAGTGCGCGCATGGACGAGTAATTGGCCATCCGCTGCCGATACTCCCGCACTGTCGCCTCAGCGGCGCGGGCCGAGTCCGTCTCATCTAGCCGGAGATATTGTCCTGCGATGACCACGCTTGCGGTCAGACGCTTGACGTCCCATTCCCATGGCGCCGGCAACGTCTCGTCGAGATCATTGATGTCGAACACGATATTTCGCTCCGGCGTGGCAAAGCCGCCGAAGTTCAAGAGATGCGCGTCGCCGCAGGCCTGCACCAGCAAACCTGATTGCGCCGTGGTCGCCAGATCGGCCGCCATGATGGCCGCCGAGCCACGATAGAACGTGAATGGCGACTGCATCATCCGTCCGAACCGGATGGGGATCAAATCAATCATCCGGCCTTCGTTCGACGCTACCAACAGATCGATCGGATCGCGCCGATCCCGCGGAGCCTTCCAGCCCGCATGCAGCGTGCGCGGCACCGCCTCCCGCAATGCCTTTCCCTCGGCACGGCGGTCACTTGCTGCAGGTGCGTCCGGATTGCCCTCAGGAGCGTTGCGGCCACTCTGGGGCATCATCATGACCGTTGCGGAGTGTTTCGCGAGGGCTTCGCTCTTTCCACCGCTGTCGTCGTTCTTGGCCTCGCCCTTGTCCTTCGCCTTGTTCTTGTCAGTCTTCGCCATGACGCGATCTCCGCCTACCGTGCATCCGCAATGCCGAATAACAAGCCGACGCGGAACGATCATTGATGTAGGTCAAGCTACCCGGGCACCTGTCCAGTGTTCGCTCCTGATCCTTTCGCATCGACGACTTCTGCTACATGGAGTGTGAAGTTGCAGTTGGGTCCCCGTTGCACCCTTAATCGCAGCCAGATGCTGCATGCCGTCCCAACCAATCACGCCTCGCAGGGCATTGCCTACGTCGCGCTGCGCCCATTCGTCGAAGATGCCGTTGAGGAAGATGCCCAACTGCGCCGCCGTGACGGTGCTGCTCAGTCACCAGGTTGCCGGACTGCGTATAGACCTGTGCGGCTGAGCGGAACAGAAAACCGGCATAAGGCTGATTGCTGTTTCAGCCGACCCTCGTGCGGAACTAAATTCCCACCCCTAGGGTCGTGGCGCAATATTATGTCCAGCCCCTTCTTCGCAAAAGTTGTCGCAAAAGTGGGGTGTTTCGCACACGAGTTTTGCGAGGCCTAAATCGCTGAAATGCCTTATGCGGACAGGACTCTGCGGAACTTGGGAGTTTCGCATACCCCGGCATTTTGCACCGCCTTATGCTACTTTTCTGTTCCACTCAGCCGCACAGGCCCAGGATGGCGGGGGGCGAGTTCCGATTGGGGACGGATTCGATATACGTGGGGGGATAAGGACATGCTCGGTAGCCTGGTACAAGTCTCAAGATTGAGAATTACATGGCTACGTTTTGGACAGCAATCAGAGCGTGAGTCGAGTCTTTCCAAGGGGTTGACAGTATTGGATAGTAGGAAGCTAGGTTTAGGGAAGGGAGCGTTGCATTCTCGACGTGCAGCCACGGCGGATGACGAGTGAGCCGCCCGCCCGCCCGCCAATAGGCGCCGGCCGCTCTCCGATTGATTGCGTAGTGTATCAAGCGGCCATCACAGCGGTCCCATGATCGATATACTGCGTCGTGTGACTGATATGCAGCACCAGTTGCATGGGCCCCTTGAAGTTCACGAACAACTCCTCCGGCACAACTGCAGCGCCGTTGGTCCAGCGAAAGTCATTGTCTGCCTCGTGGTCATGGAAGCCTTCTGCCGGCCGTGCGTCGGCTGCTTCCATGACGCGAAACCGTGTAGCCTGACTCAGCGCAATGCGCCGCACGGCGACGCCGAGTTCTCGCGCGTCGCGCACCAGACCCAGCTCGGCCGGCGTGCCGGACCGCGACATCAGGCGCACAGACAGTGGCCGGGTAGACAGCGGAAAGATGTACGCCTCTCCATGGCGAGATGTTGCATCCACGCGGTAGCCATCTACCAGGAGGTGCACGTCCGAATCGTCGGTCACAGGTAATCCGGGCCGCGGGCCGGCTCGTTCGACCAATCGCCGCCAGACCGCATCGACGATCGGCCCGCCGGTCAGGATCGGTGCGCAATGCGGCTTCGGCGGCTGATCCCAGCCGCTGTTGGCGTTCTGAAACAGCCATCCGTTGCCGTCGTCGCGGTAGCTTTCCGCCGGCGCGCCGTTGGCGACCAATACATCATGCGTTGCTAGCTCGATATGGTAGATCTGTACCTCCTGCGCATGATCGTCCCGCTGGATCGATCGGTGGTTCACTAGGAATTCCGCCGGGATCAGCACATCGTCGATGTAAAGCGAATGCCCCTCCAGCCCGAACAGCGGCACGGGTCTTTTTTGACATCGTTTTCACGAACCACGGCGGCAAGAACCCGGACATTTCGGGTCTAACCCTGCTGGCCGGCGACATCACGACCGTCACACCGACCGGCGGTTTGCCGATTGGCGTGCCCGAACCGGCGAGCCTGGTGGTGCTCGGTGTTGGCTTAGCGGTCTCGGTGCGGCACGGCGGCGGCCCACGCGCGGCTAGCCAGCCGCCTCTCCAAAACGCGGTCCGCTCAACACTACGACGGTTTTGCGGGTTGCTTTCGGTCATATGTCGCGGGAAGCGTAACCCGTTGACAAAGCACGGGCAAGAATAGTTCCCGAAAGTCTTGACTTTCCGTCACTCCGGGCCTCCGGGCAGGTGCCTGTCACTGGCTATCCAGTGACAGCCAAAACCATTTATCGTAAGATGTGAGCCGGATGGGGAGCGACGGGTATGAAGCGCGCCGTGTTGTCAGAAAAGGAGTGGCTTTCAGACTATGCGCGTTGCGAACAAGCGTTCGGCGATGCCCATTTCTCTGCTCATACAGTTGAAGCAATGCAGATTCAGGAACGAATGTTCGACAACTACGTCCGATCTATGACCATTCGAGTTGTGAGTTCCTATAGTCTAGCTGCTTTCTTTGGATTGGGGGCATTCGGCCTGATCATGTTCGGCCCTGCCGGGCGTGAGACAACGGTCGATATCTTTTCTGTTTCCTTCATACTCATGGCGGCTGGAATAGCAGGTTTTACTCAATTGAAAGTCCGAGGGTTTGGTGTCGAGCTAGAGTCCGCTCAAAGCTCGGCGGGCCGGCAGCTTTCGAACTCGACGACACCCTAGGGTCGCTCCGTCTCCGTTACGGTCATAGCTTCCAGCTGCTGTGGGTGCATTCCGGACCTTCGCGGTGCATCGCATTCCGGACGGCTCTGCGCCCATCCGGGACACTCCAGACAAAGTCCCCGCCTCTCGAAACCGGTCATTGACATGGATCAATGCCGTCACCGCGGAGCCCCTCCAAGGTACCGTTTAATCCTGCGATGTCGATCAGCCCGCAATAACGGCGGAGCTGGCCGCGTGCACGAAGAAGGAAACCATTGTGGCAACCGCCGACGATACGAACGTTCCGCCGCAAGGCGGCCCGAGCAGACGCGACATGTTCAAGGGCGCAAGTTTGGCTGCTGCGGTGGTCGGTCTTTCCGCCTCCGATCCAACGTCGGTGCAGGCGCAGGCAGTCTCCGCGATGCCTGTGAATCCCTACGGCGGAGGACCGAGCAAAGGCCTGCAGTTTCCGCCATATTACCAGCCAACGCCGTCCGTGCGTAGCCGGAACAACTACTTCCCCGGCAGTGAGACCCTCGGGCCGGACGAAATGCGGATCTCATTCGTCGGCAGTTGCCCTTTCCCGCCCCGGCGCGACCAGGCGGGCACGTGCATCATGGTCGAGCTGGGCAACGGCGACCGCTTCTTCTTCGATTTCGGGCCAGGCTGCGTGAAGAACATTCTCGCCATGGGTGTCTCGGTGCCGGAGATCAATGACATCTTCATAACCCATCTGCACGTCGATCACTACCACGACCTGTCTTACCTCTTGCCGTTCTCCGCCTGGGCAGGACGATGGAAGCAGCCGTTGCGAGTCACCGGGCCTTCTGGACGCACGCCCGAGCTCGGGACAAAGGGCATGGTCGCCGGCATGAAGCAGATGCTGAAATGGCATCTGGAAGCATTCGATGCCTGCCCGATCGGCGATGGCTACGAGATCGAGGTCAACGAGTTCGACTGGAAGGATGAGAACGGCATCTGCTATCAGAAGAACGGCGTGACGATCCGCCACTGGCGGCGCTCGCACGTCAAGGATGGTGCCTCGGCTTACCGTCTTGACTGGAATGGCCTTTCGTTCGTGTGGACAGGCGATGGCCGGCCGGACGATCTGACGGCCAAATACGCCAAGGGCGTGGATGTCTTCGTCACCGAGCTGCAGCCAGATCTGGCGCGCATCAACCAGCTCAAGTACGGGCTGCCAGAATTCCTATTCAACTACACCGTGGATATCCACCATACGGTGGCATACGCGTCGGGATACCTCATCAAGCAGGTCAACCTGCGCTGCGGCATGGTCACCCATTTTGCGTTCGATAATGACACGCTGAACGAGCAAAGCGCGGACGTTCGTGCGCACTGGGACGGGCTGTTCCTGTATGGCGCACCGGACGTGGTGGTCGTCAACGTGACCAAGGACGCGATCTGGCACCGGGAAACCGCACTGCCGGGGTTCTCCGGTCAGTCCCTACCCAATCCCAAGCTGCTGTTCGGTGACCCGCTGCCGCTTGCGACAGGAAAGGGGATCGTCCCACAGCCCAGGTTGTCGCGCGAGCATCAGCAGGAGCAACTGACGCGCGATCTCGAGATCGATCCAAAGAAATATTATCCGCCGGACGTGTACCGCCAGCCCATCACAGCACTGCCGAACCCGCAGGAAGTCGATCTCATCGAGATGGCGAAGGTGATGGGAATCGATCTGAGCAAATTCAAGAAGTAGCAGCGCGACCCTGGAGCCGTATCGCGGATGATCCCGGTTCGGCTCCGTGCGAACGCCCGGGGGAACCTGAACTATGGAAATTGTGCACGACAGCGGCAGAACCGTTCCGATCACCGTCCTGACCGGCTTCCTCGGGGCGGGAAAGACAACGTTGCTCAATCGCATCCTGACTGGCAATCACGGCCTTCGCGTCGGCGTTCTCGTCAACGATTTTGGCTCGATCAACATTGACGCCGAGCTCGTGGTCGGCGTGGACGGCAACATGATGAGCCTGGCCAATGGCTGCGTCTGCTGCCAGATCCGCGATGACCTCATCGAGTCGGTTGTCGCTTTACTCGCCCGCCCGGAGGGCATCGAATACGTTCTGCTCGAAGCCAGCGGCGTCGCTGATCCTGCCGGAATCTTCGTGACCTTCAACGATCCGAATCTGCGTGACCGGATCAGGCTGGACAGCGTCATCTGCGTAGTGGATGCGGACCAGGTTTTCGCGCATCCCGAATATCCGCCCCTGATGGATCTCAAGCTCCGTCAGGTCGGCTTTGCTGACATGCTGATCCTCAACAAGGTGGACCTCGCGGGGCCTGGGCAGGTCGCGGCAGTCAGGGCTTGGCTCGACGACCATTTCACCCGCTTGCGTATCGTCGAGACGAATTATTGTGACGTACCGTACGAGATACTGCTGGGCGTTGGGCGGTTCGATCCTGCGCGAGCTGGCCTCAACGGCCATACCCATAAGCATGACTGCACCGACCCGGACTGTCAGGACGGTTCTCGTCAGCACGGCCACCACGAACACGACCATTCGAAGGTGTTCAGCACCTGGAGCTACCAGACGGACCAACCGTTGGTGCTGGAGGCGTTACGGGAAAGCATGCGCAAGCTGCCGGGAACAGTCTATCGGGCCAAGGGCATTATCTACACCAACGATGCGCCGCAGCAGCGAGCAGTGCTGCAAGTGGTGGGCCGGCGCGTGGACATTTCAGTTCAGGAGGAGTGGGGCCAGCTCAAACCGCGCACGCAGATTGTTGCCATTGGTGCGGCTGGCCGCATCGATACCGGCCTGCTGGAAAGAACAGTTGCCGCCTGCATTTCGCCCAAAACCGTCGGCGCATGATCGCTGAACCTGGTCAGCCGCTGCACGCGCGTAAGGGCGTCGGATGATGCTGTCGCTGTTCCGGGCCCTGTTTGAATTTGGGTTCCCCGCGGCCGCCGTTGTTCTGTTCGTCTCGCTGACGTTGGCGATCGAGGTCGGCTACCGCATGGGGCGATGGGCGGTCACCAAACATCTGGCCCAAAGCGACGACACATCACGCATCTCCACGCTGACTGCGGCAATGCTCGGCCTGCTCGCCTTCACGCTGAGCCTTTCGATAAGCTTCGGACAGAACCGGTACGAGGCACGCAGAAGCCTCGTTGTGTCGGAGGCAAATGCTATCGGCACGGCCTGGTTGCGCGCGAAGCTAATCGACGGGGATGAAAGTTCCACGATCCTCGCGAATATTGAGGACTACGCCAGGGCTCGGCTTGCCTTCACCATGGCCGCGTCGGAGGCTGACGCGCTCATACAGGTAGCACGGACCAATGTCCTGCAGAACGACATATGGTTGGCCGTGCAGGCGGTTGCCCACCGCTCGCCCAATCCCGTGACCACGGCCCTGGTCAATGCGCTGAACGATATGTTCGACATGGCGGCTGCTCAGCGGTTCGCTTATCAGAGCGGCGTGCCACCTGAACTGGTGCTGGCGCTTTTTTTCGCTGCACTGTTGACCATCGGTGCGCTGGGCTACCAGTTCGGCGTGGCCGGCAAGCGGCAGGAGATTTTGTCGTTGCTGCTACTGATGATGTGGTCGGGCGGCATTTTGCTGATCGTCGATCTAAGCAAGCCCCGTGCCGGCGAGATACGGGTGGAAGCCGAACCGCTGGTGTGGGCAATTCAGGGATTCGATCAAAAGTAATAAGCGCGAGTGTCGTTGACCCAAACCAATGCAAACCTAGCAAACGGACCGGAAAAGCTTGGACATGGCATGTCCGCAATCTGGCGGCCCTGGACTGGCACCCGCAAAGGCGAGACCGGCGAGCACCTCCTCTTCGCCTTCCTGACCACCGCGCCGAACGATGTGGTCCGCCCGGTGCATAGCAAGGCCATGCCGGTGATCCTGACCGGCAATGCCTGCGACATCTGGCTGGAATCCGACACGGCAACGGCGCTGAAGCTGCAACAACCCTGGCCGGCGGATCGCCTGTCCCTCAACGCTCAGCAGAATTGACCCGGGTTTGCTCATTTGAATTGACCCAGTGACGCCCTTGGCAAGCTGAGGAGCGGTTGTCGTGATCGGCAGTCTGTCCAGGCTTCGCGCTTTGCTGAGAGCGCG
>Ga0335072_10002101_pt1 | contig 31424 bp, 29 predicted proteins | sample Lox_Sample_21_FD_206725 | JGI IMG/M metagenome (GOLD analysis project Ga0335072, IMG submission 206725) | Soil microbial communities from Loxahatchee National Wildlife Refuge, Florida, United States - Lox_Sample_2.1 | ecosystem: Environmental > Terrestrial > Soil > Wetlands | place: USA...
TCGAAACATTTCACAGCCTACACAGCTGCGATGATGAGTTGCTGGGTCGCGCGGTCCTCACCCGCGCGCTCCTTGCGCAAAACGATGTTCTCGGCGCCAGGAAGAACTTGGATCTTTCTCGCACTTTGCCGCACAAGACTCAGAGACTTGCCACGCTGCTTGACTACTCGATTGCGAACGCGGAGCTCGATTCCGCAATGGGGAAAAAAGACTCGGCGAAACGCGGCTTCCAAGCGTGCCTTGCTAGAGCCAACCAAACGGGGATGGTGGGTTACCAGTTCGAATGCGAACTCGGATTGGAGGGGCTGGAAAAATCAAATCGAAATAGTCATGAGAAATCGCCGAAACTTGACGCGCTCGAGTCGGACGCAAACCGCAAAGGCTTTCGGTTGGTAGCAGCCAAAGCGGCACGGCTCCAAGCCGTGGAGTAGAGATCGCGCACCACGCTGCTAACTCATCAACTTCTTATTCTTAATTGAGCTCGAACCAAGCGAGCGGCTCGCGGAGGCCAATCTCCGGCGTGACTCTCACTCCCCGGCGAATCTTCAATTTCAACCGGATTTGAATCTGGCGACAGCCTCCTGACGAGCCATCCGTTTGAAATCTGTTGATAGGGATCGTGAGAACGAACCGCGGACTCGATCAGCCGATCATAGTAGCGCTCACCCCTCCCGGTTCGACCTTCGTTCCACACGGACGCCGACGGAATTGTGAACTTTACTTCGCGAGCGGCGTAGCCGCCTTCGTGAAACCCGGAGCGACAAAGCGCGGTTGGTCAAGGCTGCCGATTCCCGCCTCACGTCGAACCATTTTGAATGAGGCTCCGGGCGGACCGTGTGCATATTATTGCGGTTTCGCCATTTTTGCTCGGGAGCGCGCCTCGACATCCTTGGAGATTTGGTCGATGGTGAAACTCGCAGGGACCTGGCTTGGCGGATAGTCCACGAACGTTTCCAGGAACTCCGCTGTCTTCTGTACTCCGTATGCCGTGAGATAAGCATTCTGTACGATCCAGTCGTAATACTGGTCGGAGACCACGTCGGCGCGTTCGTAAGGGTCCATTCGCAGATTGAAAACCTTCGAGCCACGCAGGCATGTCAACGGATTGATCCAAACAGAAAAGCCGCCTGGCGCACGCTGCTCACACCAGACCCACTTCCAGTCATCGACGCGTGTGGCGACCAGGTCGCCGTCGTCGTCAAAATAGAAGAACTCGTGGCGACGGCTGTTTGATTCTTGGCCGGTCAGGTATGGCAACTGGTTGTAGCCATCAAGATGCACCTTGAACGTTTTGTCGCCCATTTTCGCGCCGGTCAAGAGACGCTCTTTTACGGTGGTGTCGCCTGCCGCAGCGAGCAGCGTTGGGAACCAGTCCAGCCCCGAGAAAATATCGTTCGAATACGAGCCCGGTTTGATGTGATTGGGCCAGCGAATCATCGCCGGAACCCGGAACGCACCTTCCCAGTTCGTATCTTTCTCGCTGCGGTAGGGAGTGGTGGCGGCATCTGGCCATGAAAACTGATTAGGGCCGTTGTCGGTGGTGTAGATCACGATCGTATCGTTGGCAATCTTCAGATCGTCGAGCAAATCCAAAAGTTTGCCGACGTCCTTATCGTGTTCGACCATACCGTCGGCGTAGATATTTCCGGGCATTCCGCTTTGACCGACTTCCGACGGAGTGACATGCGTGAAGACGTGCATGTGGGTGTAATTCATCCAGACAAAAAACGGCTTGCTGGCTGCGACCTGTTTCTTGATGAACGCGGCGCAAGCTGCGCCCGTTTCGTCGTCGATTGTTTCCATGCGCTTCGCGGTGAGCGGGCCGGTGTCTTCGATCTTTCCATCGGCGTAGGCATGAAGAACGCCGCGAGGCGAATAGAACTTCTGAAAAGAGGGATCGGCTTGATTGATCGAGTTCCAGTAGGGCCGCTCCGGCTCTTCTTCGGCGTTGAGGTGGTAAAGGTTGCCGAAGAATTCGTCGAAGCCATGATTGGTTGGCAGGAACTCGTCTTTGTCGCCGAGGTGATTTTTGCCGAATTGGCCGGTCGCGTAACCCAGCGGCTTCAGAGCCTGCGCGATGGTGATATCGCGCGGCTGAAGGCCCACGGGTGCGCCGGGGATTCCGACTTTGGTAAGGCCTGTTCGTTTCGGAGATTGTCCGGTGATGAATGACGAGCGACCGGCGGTGCAGCTGTTCTCTGCGTAGTAGTCCGTGAACATCATGCCTTCATGCGCGATGCGGTCGATATTCGGCGTTTTGTATTTCATCACGCCAAAAGAGTACGCGCTGATGTTCGTCTGGCCGATGTCGTCGCCGAAGATCACCAAAATATTTGGTTTCTTCGCTTGTGCGTTGAGTGTGCCGGGAAGACAAATTGAAAGAAGGACAAGGGCGATTGCCGCGAAAGCGGATTTGGTGGGTCTCATCGGACGCTCCGGGGAATGGAATCCGACACGGTGCTGGGTTGCGCCTTGCTGGAGGGAACGCAATGCAGCGCCTTTCGTGGCGCGAGTATATGCACGTACGATTGCGCTTGCCAAGCCATTAATTGCTTCCGCGCAGGCTTTGAATCCTAGCGCACTGGAACTGCTTCGGTGGGACAACTCCTGATTACCGCGGTGGTCTCAATAGGTCGATGCAACACCACCTGCTCTAAGTCTTTTCTCCGAAGCGGTGTTCATGACGCAAGGTCGGTACGTACAACTTTCCGAAGCACAGCGGACCGAGGTGTGGCGCCGCTGGAAAGCGGGAGAGTCGCTGCACAGGATGGGGCGCGCCTTCGACAGACCGCATACGTCGATTCACTGTCTCCGACTTATCCGCGTTGTTTCATGATTTCAACATCTCGATCGCGACCGATCGGAAGAACAAAGAACGAGCAGGCAAGACATTGCTCGGAATCGCGTTGGGCGGGCGCGCTTCTTGCTCAAACCATCAACTGCCGTTTGAACTTCGAAATGTCCAACGTCTGGTTCCCTTGAATGAAGGCTGTGATATTCGTTCCCTTAGGGATCGTGACGCGCTTACCGTGGACCCAGCGGGAACAGCGGCGCCGCCGATGGCTGGGCTACCCGATGCAGATCAAGGTCGACTTCCTCTGCCGCGACTCGATCCTCGCGGCGCCGATCGTACTCGACTTCGCGCTCTTTTTCGATTTGGCGCAACGCGCGGGAATGCGCGGCATCCAGGAGCGGCTCAGTTCCTATTTCAAATCACCCATGTGCGCGGCCGAACTTTACTCCGAGCACGATTTGTTTATTCAGCTGATGAAGCTGAAAAACACATTGCGGTGGATCATGGGAGAGGAGTTGATCACCAATGTCGGACACAAGTACTACGACTAGCTCGAACATCGCCGCCAGTGCACTCAGACGCTGCCCCGCCGATCAGATGACTGAATAAGACGAGCGTTCGAACCAATACCGCTCAACGCGTGTGGTACCGCGTTAGCCGCCCGTGACCGGACCAAGTTTTTGTATCACGGTGAGTGAGAGAGTTCATATCACAACCTGATCGGGCAAGGATGCACATGGCGGATCGCAGGGAGCCGTAGGCGACCGCAGAGCCGTGCTTTGGCGCGCGAACGACACCGGCGCCCGCGGCCTATAGCCGAGAGCCGAGTGCGGTTGCCGTGTGTTGTATTCCACGTCTCGATCACGATCCGGGCCTCTCGGAGCGAGTAAGAAATCTCTCCGTTCAAGCACTCGTCCCGCAGTTTCCCATTAAAGCCCTCGCAGTAGCCGTTCTCCCACGGACTACCCGGCTGGATGTAAAATGTGCCTGTTTCCACCTTCGCCACCATTTCCGCAGTTCCTCGGCAACGAACTCGGGCGCCATCGCATGCCACTAAAACGACCAGCCGATCGCCGAGCTTAAGCCGAGTTCGTTGTTCTTCGCCGTCGTGGGCGGCCGGCTATCGTAGTTGTCCCAGAAGGAAAACTGAAAGTGAAAATTGTTCGTAAGTTTGATCACGAGAGCGTTGGTGGTGGTCATACGGATGCGGCCGTAGTCGGAAATGCCGGGGAAAAACAAGACTTCCGAGTGAATTTCGCCGACTTTGAAATGATATAGGTCGTACGAAACGCCTAACAGACCTTCGGCGTTGCTGTCCGACGGTTGCGTTGGAGTGGTGAACTTTTCTTGCGTGTAGACGGCGCCGACAATCCAGCGGAAATTGGTCGTCCCGGTGCGTTTCCAGAAGCGGCCGTAGCCTCCGCCAAACGTTGAACGGAGCTGGAGATCTTGCTGAGAGCTGTGGAGAAAATCGGAGAGCGCGCCGACGTAAGAGTTGCGGTTCAAATATTTTTCGTAGGAGAACGAGAGGTCGTCGCGGTTCGTGCGCGCGCCCTGATCCTGCGCGCTGAACGATGTACCGAGCGTGGCGCCGACGGACCAGCCGGGATCGGTGTACGAGACCGTAGCGTCATTCTCGATGGAAACCTGGCCGTTGCCGCTGGTGAAACTCGATCCACTATCGATGCTGCCCTGGAGTTGGCGCCACCACGAAGATTTTTGCGTGCTCGCTTCGATGACTTGAGGCGGCGTGACGGTGATTTTTTGATCGCCGTTGACGATCGAAACGCTCGCCTCGGTCGTTTCAGTGTCGGGTAGACGCTCAAGCATCCCGCTGACGTGCCTGCCGTTCGCGAGAGTGATCAGATACATCGCGGTACTCTTCATGCTTTGAACCTGCGACCATTCCACCGCGAGATTGTCAGAGGAGTAACTGGTCTCGATGTAGAGCACGCCGGATTGGAGCCGCTTCACTTCGCCGGTGAAGCGATCGCCGTTCTTCATGGTGACGACGTCGCCGCGCAGCGGTTTCCCGGCGCCGCGGGCTTGCGGATGAATTGCGAGAAATAGGATTGCGACCGCGACAATGCGAATGACGACCGGCGTTCCAACGTCGCGAAAGTTCATTGCGGAACTCCTGTCCAGGACACGAACAGTGGGGCTTCGAGGATTCGTGACGGTTGGCCCACTCAAAACGCCGTGCCGATGGAGGGCGCATTACACGGCGCGACGCTCGTGCTCGCCCGGCATATTACACCTTTCGATTGCTGATGCAGCAAAAGGCGCATGAAAGAGTGCGTCGCAAAGTGCGACACTGCGGTTGAATGAGCGAAGAAATTGTTGCGGCCTACGAGTTCGTGTTACGGTAGGCGCGAATCTTGAATTTGAGGGTACCCACATGGCGCGGTCCCGACCCACTCCTCCTTCCGCACCCGCCGCTCCACCGAAGCAAAGATCCAGCGGACTATTTTTGGCGATTGCCGCGCTGTTGCTCGTCGTGATTTTGATCTGCGTCTGGAAATATCGCGCGGATGCCGCATCGCGTGAAAAGGCGGTGGCCGCTACGAACGCCGCAAAGATGGCTCCGGATTTTCAGCCCGCCGCGGAGAACAAGGAAACGGCGCCCGGGAGTGCGCCCGATGGGATGGTGTGGATCCCGGGCGGAGAGTTTTCAATGGGCGCGCAGAAGTCGGAATCGCTGAATCCGGTCGGGATGCGAGCGACGGAGGATTCGCGGCCGATCCATCCAGTTTTCGTGGACGGCTTCTGGATGGATAAGACCGATGTGACCAACGCCGAGTTTGCAAAGTTTGTGAAAGCGACGAACTACGTGAGCGTCGCGCAGCGAAGGCCGAATCCTGCGGATTTTCCCGGTGCTCCTCCGGAGAACCTGGTTCCGGGCGCCGTCGTTTCTCGCCGCCGAACCACATGGTCCCGCTCGATAATCGCTTCCAATGGTGGAACTACATCCACGGAGCGAGCTGGCGGCATCCGGAAGGTCCGAAAAGCACCCTCACCGGACGCGAGAATTTTCCCGTCGTGGACGTCGCCTATCAGGACGCCGTCGCTTACGCCAATTGGGCCGGAAAACGGCTGCCGGCCGAAGCGGAATGGGAATTTGCGGCGCGCGGAGGGCTATCGGGAAAATTGTACGTGTGGGGCGACGAGTTCCGGCCGAGCGGAAAATGGATGGAGAATACGCATCAAGGCCAATTTCCCGTTCAGGACACGGGCGAGGATCGCCACATTGGTGTGAGTGAAGTAGGGATTTTTCCGCCGACCGGCTACGGACTTTACGACATGGCCGGAAACGTGTGGCAGTGGACTTCGGATTGGTATCGGCCCGACTACTACGCGCGGTTGGCGGCCGCGGGCGGCGTGACGAAAAACCCGGCGGGTCCGAATGAGTCGTACGATCCGGGCGAGCCGAGCGACAAGAAAAAAGTGCGGCGCGGTGGATCTTTTCTATGCACGGATCAGTATTGTTCACGGTACATGGTTGGCACGCGCGGGAAGGGCGAGGTGAGCACGCGAACGAACCACGTCGGATTCCGCTGCGTGATGGCGCCTTCGGAGAAGACGCAGGTTGCTGAGAAATAGACGCTGCGGCGGATTTGCCGCCCGGTCGGTTTCTGGATTAGTGGCCGGACATGTTGAACTGCGTCGCGAGCATGTTCATTTCCGTTTTGCACTTCTTCCACGCTGACTTCGCGCTCTCGCCGAGTTGAACGCTTTTGAAGATCTCATCGATTTGACCTGAAGTGTTCATCACCACCGGAAGCGTGTCGTTGGCCTGCCGCTTGTCCTGAAACACGTCCAGCATGCGGTCCACTTGATTGCGATACAGCTGCACCGTGGCTTTGTCGTCTTTTTCCTGGCTCGTCTTCCGAATCGTGCTGTGCGAAATCGACGAGTTGAATGCGGACTGAAAAGTCTTGCTGTCCTGCTTCAGGTTCTTCATTAGATTTTCGACGTCCTTGTCGCTCATACGGTCCTGCGCGATGGCCGGACGAACGGCGACGAAGGTTAGGAAAAGCGTAAAAAGAGCAACAGTCCGGAAAATGTGCGGATTTGGCACGGTGTTCCTCCGAGCGGCGAGCGAGTAAACCCTTCGCGATTCCCGCAATCTAGCACCGTGAGATATCGCTGACAAGAATCACGCTGAGATTGATTTTTACGCGCTTTTTCCACCGGCGGGATTTAGCTCGGGGAGAGGCTTGGAAGCTTCTCGGATTTTTCGGCGAGCACGACCTCTTGCCTCGCGAAGCGATTGCGCGAGGCGGTGGCCGTTCCATGACGAACTAGGCGCAGACGAGTACAGCGCCGCGCCCAGCGTTGCGATTTCGTTGCGCAACACCGCGTCACCGGACCGCTGGATGAATTCGTCGAGCGACTGGTTCGAATCCGTTCGATTTAGCCATCGAAGCAGCGCGGCATACGAGCTGCGCGCGTCATTCCCTTCACAAGTGTGGATCAGTTTCCGGAAATAAGCGGCTTCGCTTTCGCGGAGTGCGTCGCGCCGGATGCGCAGCGAATGAAAGATTCGAGGCAGCCAACGAGCGAATGCCCAAATGACAGCGATTGCGCCCAGCGGCCAATACCAACTCGCGCGCAGCCAATGCCAGTACGGCTTCCACGGATTCGCCGACATAGTCTGCGGAGCCGCAGCGGGCTCGACTTCAGGCGGTAATTCCGCAGTGTAGCTGGGATCAGGCGTTGCGGTGAAGTGGACAGCGGGCAGTGTTTCCGTTCGCAGCCGGTTCGACGAGAGATCCCACCAGCTGAGCTGGACCGGAGGCAGTGCGTAATCGCCCGGCTTCTGAATCAGATATTTCACCGTGTCGACGCGTTTGCCTCCGAGGAAATCGCCCCGATCATTTTTTTGATCGAGCACGACCGGCTCGCCTGGATATGCGCGGAGTCCATCAGGCGCGTCAAGTGGCGCGGGCGGAATCAACATGCCTTGAAGACGGTCCGCGGTGACGGTGATAGTGCGTTCGACCGTTTGTCCGGTGCGAACGTCGCTGAGCGGGGAACTCCAGCGCTGCTGAACGACAAGCTTCGTGGTCGGCAGAAAGTAGCTCATGCCGTCCGCGGCGGCGGGCAGTTCGGCGCGAAACGTGACGTCAGGAAATGGAACGTTCGTCTGTGTGGCATGAGGTGGCGCGTCCGCATATTTCACACCAACCACTGCGTGAGGAATATGAAACGTGCCGGGTTGCTCGGTGTAAAGAAAATACGACTGGCGAATTCCCGCGAAGGTCGCGGATCCGCTTCGCTCTGAGAAGTTTTCAGCGCGCTCCTGCGGCGCGACCACGATGGCATTCTTGATTTCGAGGTCGGGGAACTGCGGGCTGCCCAGGAAGTAGTTTGGAACCAAGACTTCGACGACTAAGCGGACGGGCTGGCCGACAACGATATGATCCGCAGGTTCTACGTGTGCGCGGACGAACGGACGGAGCGGTTCCGCTTCCGGCGCGGTTTGGGCGGCGCAGGTCGTGACCAGCAGCAACGTCGCGGCTACCGCCATCACGAATCGTGCGCGACGATTCATGGCTGTTTCCCTTCGTGCTTTTCCTGCGCGACCTGCATCGCGAACCGGCGTTTCAGGAAGTCAGCCGGTGTGGTCTGAATATTCCGCATCCAGATGTCAGCCAGTTTCGCGGGGTCCGTCTGAGCGAGCTGAACTTTTTTTGTGGCTTTCTTGCCCTTTTCGTCGAACTGCACTTTGTCGGGTGGAATATCCGGGGCGTCTTCCTCTTGTTCGTCGTCCCTTTTTTCCGGAGGGATCAGCGACGTGACAAGATCGAGATTCTCCTGCGCCTCCGGCCACGGGCTGCGCCGCGCCAGCGCTTCGTGAAATGCATGCGCGGCTTCAGGATATTTCCCGAGATGAGCCAGAGCGTCGCCTTGATTGAACCAAGCTTCGGCAGAATCGCTGATGGCGAATTCGTTCAATGCATCTTCGTAGCGGCGACTGCGGGCAAGCGCTACGCCCTTCCAGATGGGGTCTTCGAAATGTTGAGCGGCTTTTTCATACTGGTCCTTTTCGAAGTAGAAACGGCCTTCCTGGTCGGGTGTGAGCCAGAGCGAGAGCCAGTCGAGGCCCGTGGGCGGCGGTTGATCGGCGCCTTGAGGGACCGGCGAAATCACCAGAGCGACGGCGAGTGCCGCGGAACTCCAGCGTATCGTCCAGCCCTTCCGAAACCAAAACATTGCGACGAGCACGACAGGAAACGTGAGCCAGTAGCCCTCGTTGACCCACTGCGTCTTGTTTTCGTTCTGCTGCACGGCCTGCAGGTGATGCTGCACGTGGCGCTGGATCCAGGAAATGTCGTCGTCGTTCAGCGTGAGAGTGGAGGCGGGCACTCCGGCGGAGTTGATCGCGCGGAGCGCATCGACGTCGAGCTTTGAAAACACGCGCGCGCCGGTGGGTTCCGTGAGAAAGCCGCCGGACTCGAGCCGGACCGGCGCGCCGCGCGACGTGCCAACGCCGAGTACGACGATGTCGTTGCGGTCGTCATTTTCAGAGGTGAATTTTTCGAGCGCTGAAACCGCACGCGGTTCGATGCCATCGGTAACGATGAGAATCGTGCCCGGCACCGCCTCGTCCTTCAAAAAGTCGTGAATCGTGCGCAGCGCTTGCGCGGTGTCTTTGCCTCCGACGGGCATGATTGAGGTGGAGAGCGACGAAAGATAGAGATCGAGCAGTGACTGGTCCGTAGTGAAGGGAAGAACCATGTGCGCCGAGCCGGAGTAGACGAACAGCGCGGTACGCCCGCCCGCGCGGGCCTTCAGCAGGTCGCGGAGCTTGAGCTTCGCGCGTTCAAGCCGCGTGGGATCGAGATCGATGGCGTCCATGGTGCGCGAAAGATCCACGGCGATCACGAGAGGCGCTTTGTCTTCAGTGAAAGGAAGCGGCTCGCGCTTCCACGTGGGGCCGGCGAGTGCGATTGATCCGGACACAATGAGCAGGCAGAGGGTGTGTACCGGACGAAGCTGCCAGCGATTTCGGCGGCGCACGATGAGGTGATCGAGAAGTTCGGCGTCAATGTAGTCCTTGCAGCGGGCGCCCATGTCGTCGCGGTACGACGCTGTGAAATAAATCACAGGCGCGGCGAGAAGCAGCAGGAGCCACTCCGGTGTAAGAAAATGAAATGCGCCAAACCAGCCTTTCATAGGTGCACTTTCAATACGTCCGAAGTTGTCGCGGTTTCTGTCACCGCACGACGTCCAAACACGCGCGCCACAAACACGATCAATATCATCAGCAAGTGATACGCGACAAGCGTGACCATCGCGGCGCCGAGCGGCCACATAAAAAGCTCGCGCTTCGGTTGATAACTCAGCGTTTTGAAATTCTGCGGCGTCATCTGATCGAGCAGCGCGTACGCCTTCGCGAGATCGACAACATTCTCTCCATGGAAAACCTCGCCGCCAGTGGCTTTCGCGATTGCGCCGAGAGCGGCGAAGTCCACTTTGTCCTCGCCCGCTGCTTTGGGATCGCCGACGCCGACGACGTGAATCGTGATTCCTTTTTGCTTGGCGATCTCGGCGGCTTTGCGCGGAGGCATGCGGCTACCGGTGTCGTTGCCATCCGTAAGCAGGATCATCAGCTTTTGGTCGGCGTCGCTCGCGTCGAACTCCTTGATAGCGAGACCGATTGCGTCGCCGATCATCGTTTGCGGGCCGGCCATGCCCGCGTCGGTCTGAGCCAGGATTTTCAGCGACGCATCGTGATCGAGCGTGAATGGCGCGATCGGGTACGCCGCCTGGCCAAAAACAATCAATCCGATGCGGTCATTCTTCCGTTTTTCAATGAAATCGGAAACGACCTCCTTGACGCCGTCCACGCGGCGAATGTTCTTGCCGTCAGGCTGGCGGAAGTCTGGCGTTTCCATCGATTGCGAAATGTCGAGCGCGAGCATCAAGTCGCGGCCCGGCTGAATTTTCTGAATGGGCGGCTCGACAAACTGCGGCCGCGCGACCGCGATGACGATCAGCGCCCAACAAATTGGAGCGAGAATTTTCTGAAGCCAGTTAGTCTTCGGAATCACCGCACCGGCCTCGGGCTTCAATCCGGTGGCCGTGGCGATGTAGGAGAAAAAGGCGAGGCGCAGCGAGTCCTGCTGTTCTTTGTGCGCGGGGATAAGCCAGTAGATCAGGAGCGGCACCGGGATCAGCAGAAGCAGCCAGGGATAATCAAGCCGGTACACGGTGCCTCCGGATCCAGCGCCCTACAACCTCGCGAAGCTTTTCTTGTTCGACGGTTGAAAGCGTTGTGCCGGAAATAGCTACGTCTTCAATGCGGTTTCCGGGTTCGGCGGTGAACCACGACGCCGATGAGCTTCGATTCAAGAAATCGAGCCACGCTCCGCCGTTGAGTGATGCGATCTGATCGCGAGGCCACGCGGCGAGGGCGGTGCGTTTGAGAAGTTCAGAAAACTGCGCTGGCGCGGCGCCCGCGAGTTCGAGGAGCGCTGCGCGACGGTAGCGATTGCGGCGCCAGCTACGCAGCGCACGATACGCGAGCCACGCGAGCGCGATCGCGACGAGAGCGAAAACGACGTACCACGCAGTGGTCTGCGGCATCCATGACGGCGGCGCCGGCTGCTGAAAATCGTGCAGCGCGTCGAGCGCGTGCGGATTGACATGGATTTGGGGGTTCATGTGCGCTTCCGGATGAACGAAATCTGGCCGAGAAGATGACGCAGCTGATCCTGCACAGGGTCAGCCGTGCTGATCGGAAGCACCGGAATGCCAAGTTCATTGTGCCAGGCAAGAATCGAACGGATGCGCCCTTCCGATGCGCTTAGGATGCTTTTCCGGATTTTGTCCTGGCCGAGCGAGAGTTCAACCTGGAGTTCGCCATCGCTCACAACGAGCTGGTTGGGGGCAGGCATTTTCACGGCGAGAGGATCGTAGGCGAAGCAGCAGACGACGTCATTCGATTGGGCGAGCCGCATCAACAGGTCGCGCGTCGCATCGTCTGCGCCGTCATAGTCGCTGGAGATGACGATCAAAGCGTCGTGACGGCAAAGTTCTGAAACACGGTGGAGAATCTCGTTGAGCCGCTCGGGCCGCGAGCGTACCGATGAGTCCGCGCGCAGCTCGTGATTTTGCTTCGCGATACGGTCGAGAATTCGAAGCACGGTTCCGCGGCTCCGGCGCATGCGGACGGAGTCGGTGTCGTTGTCGTTAAAAATCAGCGCGCCGACGCGGTCGCCTTGTTGAAAAACGCGCCATGCAGCCAGGGCCGCAATTTCAGCCGCGACAACCGATTTCATCGAAGTGCGGCTGCCAAAAAACATATTGATGCGCTGATCGACGACGATCATCGTCGGACGGTCACGCTCTTCGGAGTAGACGCGGAGGTAGGGTTTAGTCGTACGAGCGGTGACGCGCCAATCGATGCTTCGCACGTCGTCGCCCACGACGTATTCGCGGAGTTCTTCGAAATCGAGGCCGCGGCCGCGGACATGCGAAGCGCGCCGGCCGTACAGCAAACTGTGAGCGGGTTGGCTGCGAAGCAGGCTGAAGCCTCGCGCTCTCGACTGGAGGGCGACGAGCGAGTCGAGTTCGGCGTAAGCGCCCATCGGAAAACACCACGGCGATCAGGCTACGGCCACGAGTTTCACGATCTTATCGACTGCCTGATCCGCTTTGATTCCTTCGGCTTGTGCGTCGTAGCTCAACAGGAGCCGGTGGCGCAGTACGTCGTGCGCGATGGCCTGTACGTCATCCGGGCGCACGAAGTCGCGTCCTTGGAGCCACGCGTAGGCGCGCGAGCACTTGTCGAGACCGATAGTTCCGCGCGGGCTCGCGCCGATCTGAATCCACTTGCGGAGTTCCTTGTCGTATCGCTCGGGATAGCGCGTCGCTTCGATCAATGCGACGATGTACTGCTCGACCGCAGACGCCATCTTGACGTTATGAATTTCTTTCCGAGCGTCGAAAATAATGGATTGTGGGACGCGATCGGATTCTTTCGAGTCGCGTGAATCTACGTCGCCAGGTGCAGCGGATTGCTTCGGCGGCGACGCGGACTTTTCTGGTGCGGGCGTCGCGCTTGCCGGTTCGGACTCCTCGCCGCGCACAAGCAGCATGATGTCGCGCTCGGATTGTTCCTCCGGATACTCGACGAGAACGTGCATGAGAAAGCGGTCAAGCTGCGCTTCCGGAAGGGGATACGTGCCTTCCTGCTCGATCGGATTTTGCGTGGCCATCACGAGGAATAGATCGGGGAGCTTGTGCGTTTTGCCTGCGACTGTGACCTGGCGCTCCTCCATCGCTTCGAGCAGCGCGGCCTGCACTTTCGCGGGAGCGCGGTTGATTTCATCGGCGAGGACGAGATTGTTAAAGATCGGACCCTGTTGAAACCGAAATTCGCCTTTTCCATCGGCGGTGTAATAGACCTCGGAGCCGGTGATATCCGACGGCAGAAGATCGGGCGTGAATTGGATTCGCGAAAGCCCCGCGTCGAGATACTTGCTTAGTTTTTTGATCGCGCGAGTCTTAGCCAGACCCGGAAGACCTTCGACGAGCAAATTGCCGTTGGCCAGAAGGCCGATCAGCATGCGCTCGATCATCTTTTCTTGGCCGAGCACGCTTTGGCCGATGCGTTTTTTAAGGTCGAGGATTGAGTCGAGGGGCGGCATGAGGTAGAAACCAATCAACGCGACACTCAGAATCGCGTCGAGGTCTGTACCATACACGAAAAATAAATATCCGAAACAGAAAGTTTTCTTGACTCTGTGCAGCCGGGGTTCATTGTATCGGGTGAATTCCGTTCCAGTTCCGAGCCTCCATGCCTTCTGCGAAGCCAGTGACGGCCAATCAACGTAAAAGCAAAGGCAAAAGCCGGCGCGGCGCTGCCCGGGAATTTCAACCGCCGTCGCAAGCGCGCGTAGAAGACCGCACGGGGTTATCTGCTCGATTTCTCGCTTGCCTCTTGTTGCTTTCCGGCTCTTGCGCGCTCGTTTATCAACTCCTGTGGATCAAACAACTTTCTTTGATCGTTGGCGTTGAAATCTATGCAATCACCACGGCCGTGAGTGCGTTTTTCGCGGGGCTCGCTGTGGGCGGAGCAATTTTCGGCTGGGTTGCGGACAGGATGGTGCGGCCTCTGCGGCTCTACGCGCAGATTGAAATTGCGACCGCCGCGGGCGGCATCGCCACAACCATACTGCTGGCTCATTCCGCACGGTTGTTCGCCGTGGCTGAAGCGCAGGCCGGCGTGTGCGCGTGGGTGCCGCTTTTTGCGGTGGTCGCAGCGCCTGCGGCTTTGATGGGAGGGACGCTGCCTGTACTGATGCGAGCGGCGCGGCCGGATGAGGCGACTGTCGCAGAGACGAGTGGCGTGTTCTACGCGGCGAACACCGCAGGAGCGGCAATCGGGGCTCTAATCACTCCATTTTTCCTGCTGCCGCTGGTGGGCGTGACTGGAGCTGCGGTCTGCGCTGCGACGATGAACGCCGCGCTGGGCGTGATCGCGTTTTATCTCGCGGGCGTAAGTAAGGAGATTCCGGAAGAGCGAGACACCATTTTGAAGACAACGGAACGCGCGCTAGGCGTGAATGAGAAATCGGCGCTGGCGTTGTACGCGGTTGCGGGCGGAATCGCACTTGGCTATGAGGTGGTGTGGTCGCAGGCGATTGTGCCGTTCATGAGCACGCGCGCATTCGCGTTCGCAATCGTGCTTGCGACTTATCTCGTGGGCATGGTCCTCGGGAGCGCAGCTTACGCGAAGTTTTTGGTACGCGTGAAGGACGGCTGGACTCTATTCGGTGCGCTCATAGCGGCGGCGGGGCTTCTCGCATTGATCGGTGTCGCGAGCATCGGGAAATGGTTTTTGTATTTCCAATATAACGCGGGCCACTTCGTGTACTCGCTGACGTCGAGCGAAATGGCGGAAATGTGTACGCGTTTTCTGGGCGCGGCGGGAGTGGCGATATTTCCTGCGGCGCTCTTTCTGGGCGCGGCATTTCCTGCCGCCGTGAAACTAACCGCTGGCGAGAAAACAGTGGGCAGAGATGTCGGCGCCGTGCTCGCGCTAAACACAGCCGGCGGCATTCTTGGCACGGTCATTATAGGTTTCTTGCTGATTCCTCGCATTGGAATCGTGCGTGCGCTCGCGGTTCTCGCGGTGGGTGCGGGTGTTGTTGGATTGCTTGCGGTATTCCACGCGCGAGCGCGAATCGTGAGTGTGCAACCGAATCGCGGAATTTGGATCGTTAGTGCGATTGCTGCCGCGACGATTCTCGTGGCAGCGCTCACGCCCAGCGACCACCTGGTGCGATTGCTGCCCGCGATGCACGGCTCAGCCGGAAACGTGATCTTCCACGAAGACGATCCGGGCGGCACCGTCGCGGTGCTGCAAGAGCCGCCCGGGCCGAACAGTTTCCGGCGACTCTACATCCAGGGCGTTTCGAATTCCGGGGACAGCTTGCCGTCGCTCCGCTACATGCGGCTGCAGGCACTGTTGCCGCTACTGATTCATTCGGGCGAGCCGCATTCGGAACTTGTGATCGGGTTGGGCACCGGCATCACAGCGGGAGCGACGTTGCGCTATTCGGCGCTCGAGCGCCGGGTGTGCGATGAACTTATGCCCGGCGTAATACAGGCGACGGCGGAGTTTCAGGGGAACTACGGCGCGGGCTCGGACTCGCGGCTTGAGATTCGCCATCGCGACGGGCGGCGCGATCTATTGCAACGCCGCGATACGTACGACGTGATCACGCTCGAACCGCCTCCGCCGGCCGCTGCAGGTGTAGTGAATCTCTACTCGCGAGATTTTTATCGCTTAGCGGCGATCCGCCTCGCGCCCAACGGCATTCTTGCGCAATGGCTGCCGATCGCGACGCAGAACAATGAAGACACGAAATCTCTGGTGCGGAGCTTTCTGGACGTGTTTCCGTATGCGTCGCTGTGGACGACGGAGTTGCACGAAATGCTTCTGGTCGGCTCACTCCAGCCGATGACGCTCGACATGCCAACCATTTTCGCGAGATTCGAACAATCCGGTGTAAAAGCTGCGCTGGGCGAGGTGGGAATCGAGTCGTCAACCGATCTTCTCAGTGCCTGGGTGACGGGACGCGACGGGCTCGAGGAATACGCTGCGGGTGCGGAACCGGTGACAGACGACCGTCCACGCATCGAGTACGCAACATGGGTGCGGCGCGGCGTGATCGAAACGGCCCTGCCCGAACTGATGGCGCTCAGGACGATCCCGCCGATGCGCGGCGCGGACGATGAGCAGTGGAATGAGGTGACCGAGAAGCGCGATCACCTTATGGCTCTCTACTCCGCGGGACTCGCCGCGTATCAGGGAGACCGCGAGCAGTGGGCGCGGAACATTGAGCGCGTTCAAAGTGACGTGCTTACGAATGCGTATTACCGGTGGCTCGTTGAAGGGAATGGCGGCGCCGGAAGCGGGACCGCAAGGCCGCAGCCGTGAGCCGCTTGCGAGTCGCGGGTTGGCGGCTGATTGCTCTCGCGCTTGGTTCGTTGATTTTCGCGCGAACGGCTGCCACGCAAGATTTGACGCCGCGCGCTTACATCATCACGCCGGTGCATTCGAACGCAATCGTCCTGAGCTACTCATTCGAGAACGGGAACATCCTCATCAATCCAACGCTGCCCATTTCGAATTCGAGGGGCACGCTGCACATCGCGATTGCGAGTTACTCGCATTCGTTCAACTTGTTCGGGCAAACGTCGGGCGTTGGCGCAATTTTGCCTTTCGGCATCGGTCATTTCACGCCGAGGTCAACGGCGCGCCGGACCGAGTGTACCGATCGGGACTCTACGATTCGGAATTTCGATTCGTGGTGAACCTGAAGGGCGGCCCGGCGATGGACCTCCGGCAATACATGACCTGGAAGCAGAAGACGATCATTGGGCTCAGTGTCACGGCTACGGCGCCGACGCGGCAGTACGATCCGGCTCTGCGTGTAAACCTGGGCACCGTCCGTTGGGCGATCAAACCGGAATTGGGGCTTTCACACAGGTACAAGAACTGGGTTCTCGATCTTTACAGCGGAGTTTGGTTCTTCAGTGAGAACCTCGAGTATTACTCGCACAGCGCAATGTTTCCCGGCGTGAATACCCAATCGCAAGGCCGCTCGGCGCAGTGGAAGGGCACGTCAGCTACGATCTGAAACCGCGACCGTGGATTTCACTCGACGGAAATTATTGGGACGGCGGCTCGGCATTTCTCAACGGAACCAAGCGGTTGGGTACGCTGGAGGCGAATTCGCGAGTCGGCGTGACGGCTTCGGTGCCGTTGCGCAATCACCATTCGCTGAAATTCAGCGTCAGCCACGGTGCGGTGACGCGCGTCGGCGGCGCATTCACGGATGATTCTTTCGGGTGGCAATTTTCGCGGTTCGGCCGGCCGAACTGATCAAAGAAAAACGGCGGCCTGCGGATATTTTGCCGCGGGCCCGCCGTTTCGTGGTTCTTAATCCAAATTACTGTTGCGCGGGTTGGTCCTGCAGCAAAGGCAAGCCCGATGTGAGTTGCAGTTCGATCATGCCCTGAACGCGGCGCTCGATTTGATAGAACGTCGCGACCTTCTTGCCGGGCAATACCTTCGCGAACAGCGGAACGTACTTCAATCGAAGTTCAGCTGCTTGCCGATCAACATTCAGAGCGCGCTTGGTGAGATCGAGAGCCTGCGTGTCGGTGATGTTGCCCCACGAATTCGCGTAGTCCTTGATCACTTCGTATTTCGTGTTATTGATCGTCTTCAACTCCGTGGTGTATTGGTCATAGACGGGCCAGAACTTCGTAGCCTCGTCCGGGGTGAGTTGCAAGTTTGCGGCGATCAGGGACTTCTTCTTCGCGCCGATATCGTGGCGGAGAAGGGCAATGTCCTGATCTTCAAGAGCCTTGGTGTCCTGCACGTCCTGGCTCGATGATGCGGACGATTGCGATCCGCCGCTGGCCTGTGCGGGCAGGCGTTGCGCGGAAATTCCCCACACTCCAATCAGCAGGATCCCTAGAAACAGTTTTTTACTCATGGTCGTCACTCTCCTCAGTTTTGAATCGCGAACGAAATACCAAAAGGAAAAAGCGAAAGTTCACCGCTGCGAGCGTCGGCGATTCTACTCCTCTCGACGCGGCGTGTTGGTGAAGATTCGCGAGATTTCGAATCCATGCGTCTCTCGGCGTCGCAGTTTGATCTGGCAAGACTCAAAGGGCTCAGCATTCTGAGCTGGGATATCATCAACCCCCGCCTCGAAGCTCCTGCTAAAAACGCCAGTCGATGGCTGTAACTCTTGACAGTTGTGCCTTTCTCTCGCTCGTGTAGTCTCTCGGTGGCCGGGCCTCTGCGCCCGCGCTGAATCGTTGTCTGGCCGCTCGAATGCGAATCGTGACGATGCCTCGGCGATCTCGGGAGTTACTTCATGCTGGTTTTGCGCCGTCTCCTGCGGAGCTCCCTTCTGATCGGATTGGTATGCGCTTCCACGGGCGCTCAACAGAGCCAGTCGACCTCGCCCGGACCTGGAAGCAGCACGGAGGACTTGCAAAAAGCGACGCAGAATCCCGTCGCCAGCCTCATTTCGGTCCCCGTCCAGAACAACAGCAATTTCAATACTGGACCGTTCGATCGCACGGGCGACGTGTTGAATATTCAGCCCGTAATTCCCGTGAATTTGAACCAGAGCTGGATGCTCATCAGCCGCGTAATTCAGCCGATCGTGTGGCAGCCGTACCCCGCCAACCCGACGGGCGGCGAATATGGCCTGGGCGACATGAATCCCACGTTCTACTTCTCGCCGTCGAAACCGGGGAAAGTGATCTGGGGCGTCGGACCTTCGTTCCTGATTCCGACGGCGACGAACCAAGTGCTCGGGCAAGGAAAGTTCGGGATGGGGCCGTCCGTTGTCGCGCTGGTTCAGCCGGGGAAATGGACGCTCGGCGCGCTCGCCACGAATATTTGGTCGGTGGCCGGAAGCGGTGGCCGGCCGGACGTAAACCAGATGTCGCTCCAATATTTCGTGAACTACAACTTGCCGAGCGGCTGGTATCTCTCGAGCGCACCGATTCTGACGGCGAATTGGGAAGTGTCGCAGCCGAATCGGTGGACGATTCCAGTCGGCGGAGGAGTGGGGCGCATCATGCGCATCGGCTTTCAGCCGGTAAATATCGCGGCGCAATTCTACGGGAATCCGGTTCGACCACCCGGCAGCTCGCCGTGGTCGATGCGCCTTTCGATCGCGTTTTTGTTTCCGCGCGCGCCGAAACCGAAACAGTAACCGCATCCATTGGCCAGAATCGCGACGAGTTGGGGCGCACGCAGTGCAGTTCGGAGGTTCGATGCGATTGGTGAGAACAGGCTGTCTCTTATTCGGAATTCTTCTCGCGGCGTTAGCAAGTCAAGCGCAGTACAGGACCGACCACATTCCCGGTTGGGTTGGGTTGGACAGCGGTTCGCAGGCGCCCCCTGGGATTTACGTCGGCAATATTCTTTATGCCTATCCGACCGACACGGTGAAGGACAACAACGGCAACAGCATCCCATTGCCCGGGCAGCTCACGACGTGGGCCGACGCAATTCTCGTCAGCATTGTGACATCTTACAAAATTCTTGGTGCAAACGTCGGCGGAAATATCGCATTTCCGTGGATGCAGAATCGGATCCAAACCGACTCGCTGAATCTAAGCACCGATTGGGGCTACACGGACATGTTCGGCGGCGTGAGTCTCGGGTGGCATCTCAAGCGGGCCGATGTGACGGCCGGATACAACCTGTACATGCCCACCGGAAGTTATTCGCCGGGATCGAACAGCAACACCGGTCTGGGCATGTGGGGCAACGAATTGACGCTCGGGAGTACCGTGTATCTCGATCAAAAGCGCTTGTGGCATCTGGCGGGCACGTTTTCGTTTTTGTTCAACACCGACAAAAGCGGCACAAACATCCAGCCGGGCGACACGGGGTCAGTGGAAGGCGGATTTGGCCGACAGTTCTATAAAAAGACCAAAGGGCCGATCCCGATCGTGATGAATTTTGGCGCTGCGTATTACGCGCAATTCAAGATCACGGGAGACAGCGGCTCGGACATTCCACCGGTGCTGCAGGGCTACAAAGATCACGTGTTTGCAGTTGGGCCCGAATTCAACGTCATGTTTCCCGGACCCCGCCTGGTGCTCACGGCGCGCTACGAGCCGGAATTCGGCGCGCAGGTTCGCACGCAAGGGCAGACGGCATTTTTCAGTTTGGTGTGGATCGCCAAACCGCTCGGGCATCGCTAGCGCGCGAGCGAGACGCAATCAGTAAAGCTAAACGACCGCAAATAAAAACCTGAGGTGCAACGATGAATTTAATCTCTCGGAGAGGCGTACACGGCGCAACAAGGAATTTGGCGTGGACCTTGTGCACCGCGGTTCTGACGCTACTGCTCGCTGCTTTGACGACGCAAGCGGCACCACCGGAAAACCCACAGGGTGGCGCCGGCGCGAAACCAAACATTTTGGTGATCTTCGGCGACGACGTGGGCCAGACGAACATCAGCGCCTACAGCATGGGCTTAATGGGATATCACACGCCGAATATCGACCGCATCGCGAAGGAAGGGTTGCTATTCACCGACTACTACGCGGAGAACAGTTGCACGGCGGGCCGCGCGACGTTCATAACCGGCCAAGCCGCCTGGCGCACAGGTCTGACAAAGGTTGGCGTGCCCGGGGCGGACGTCGGTTTACAGCCGCGCGACGTGACGATAGCTCAGGCCCTCAAGCCGCTCGGATACTCGACCGGCCAGTTCGGCAAAAACCACCTTGGTGACAAGGACGAGTATTTGCCGACCAATCACGGCTTCGATGAATTCTTCGGCAACTTGTATCACCTGAACGCCGAGGAAGAACCCGAGCGGCCGTACTGGTTCAGCAACAATCCAGCTTTTTTGAAGGGATACAATCCGCGCGGCGTAATCCACTCGTACGCGGACGGAAAGATCGAAGACACGGGCCCATTAACCACGAAACGTATGGAGACCATCGACGACGAAACGACGGCGGCGTGCATGGATTTCGTCACGCGCCAGGTGAAATCCGGGAAGCCTTTCTTTTCGTGGATGAATTTCACGCGCATGCACATCTTCACGCACGTGCGGCCAGAGTTCGAAGGAAAGTCCGGAATGGGAAAGGGTTTCTTTTACGCTGACGGCATGTGGGAGATGGATCAGAACGTCGGGAAATTGTTGAAGATGCTCGACGATCTCGGCGTCGCGAACAACACCATCGTAGTCTTCACCACGGATAACGGCCCGAACGCCTTCACGTGGCCAGACGCGGCGACGACTCCATTCCACGGCGAAAAGGACACCAACTGGGAGGGCGCGTTCCGCGTTCCCGCGTTGATCCGCTGGCCCGGACACATCCAGGCGGGAACCGTTGCGAACGACATGTTCTCCGGCTTGGACTGGTTCCCAACGCTACTTGCGGCGGCCGGAAACCCGGACATCAAAGATCAATTGCTGAAAGGGACGTCGATCGGAGGTAAGAATTTCAAAGTCCATCTCGACGGCTACAACCAGCTGCCGTACTTGACGGGGCAGCAGCCACATGGTGCTCGTTCGGAGTTTTATTATTTCGACGACGACGGGCAAGTGGTTGCGATGCGCTTCGACGTCGTCGAGCCGGGCGCTCAAAGTACGACGGCGTGGAAAGTCGTGTTCTGCGAGCAGAGGCAACCGGGCCAGCTCGACGTGTGGGCGAACCCCTTTACGTGTCTGCGTTTGCCGCGCCTGTTCAATCTGCGCATGGATCCGTACGAGCACGCGCAGATTTCAGGAGACGGATACGACTCATGGCGAGTCGACAACGCTTACATCATGTTCGAGGGTACTCGTCGAGCTGCAATTTTCTTGCAGACGTTCATTGAGTATCCACCGAGCCAAATGCCTGCCAGCTTCTCGATCGACCAGGTTGAAGACAAGATCCGGCAGCAGGTCGAAAGGCTGCATGAACAGGGGGCTAAGGCGTCCGGCGTCAAGGATTGATGTAGCCGTCGATTGAGCCTATGTCGCGAGCGCCGGAAACTGTCCCTTCCGGCGCTCGCGATTACGGCTGTTTTGCTACCCAAGACGAAGAAGTTCGAAGCTTCGGAGAAACTGATATGCGTTTCGCATTCTTATCCGCCGCGATCCTGTTCTTCGCGGTCGCTGCGCCCGTTGTCGAAGCGCAAGCGCCGCCCACGTTCCACGTTTCGCGTCCGCCGAAGAGCACAATCAGCTTTGAGGTTGATGCGTCCGTCGCGCTGAAAGGCATATTCAATAAGTGGGAGTCGAATTTTACCTGCCCCTCCACAGACGCGCTCGCGTGCACGCTGGAGATCAACATTGAGGCAGACAGCGTGGACACGGGCAGCGGCATGAAAAATGGCAAGCTGAAAGGCGGAGATTTTTTCGACGTGAAAGAGAATCCTTACATTACGTTCAAGTCGACCAAGATCGTGATGAAAGATCCTAAGACTTTTGAGATCGACGGCGACTTCACCATTCGCGGCGTAACCAAGCAGGAGCAATTGACCATGATTGTGGAGGGCGCCGGCACGCGTGTCGCCACGGTGAATGGCACGATGGCGTTCGATCGCGAAGACTACGGCATGGACAAGGGCATTCCGTTCATCAAGATCGCGAACCGTGTTCAAGTGACGTGCGATCTACACGCGACGCGCACCAGCGGACCACCTCTCGTATTTTCGAAGCAATAATGTCAACTCACTCAGGAAGCGTGGCGAGCGCGAGGATTTGTGTACCTGCGCGTGGCGCGGAATTCACGTAAAGCTTGCCGTCGATCAGGCGAATCCGTTCACGCATGCTGGTAAGCCCAATTCCGGGCGAGTTGATGGCTCGCGTCGGATCGAAACCAACTCCGTCGTCAGATATGCGCATCCTGACCGACTTACCCAACAGTTCCGCTTCCAGCCGCACGTTTTGAGCTTCGCTGTGGCGAATCACGTTGTTCAGCGCTTCCTGGGCCACGCGGAAAAAGCAGAGCGCGATCGCGGGCGTTAGACGGCGGGGAAGCCGATCGACGTCCAGCTCCATGTGAATGGGCCGAAGCGTTCGCATTCGCGAGGAAAGCTCTTTCAAAGCTGGCCCCAAACCGAGGTGCTGCAGGCGAGAAGAGTGCAATTCGTGCGATAGCTGATGAATTCCGGAGGCAAGTGTGGATGCGAGTTCGTGCAGTCTGGCCGCCTGCTCGACGGCGAACTTTGGGTCAAGATTCGGCAAATCCCTTTGCAACACGCTCAGATCGTCAACGAGCGCGGCTGCCTGTTGGCCAATATCGTCGTGAAGTTCGCGACTGATGTGGCTGCGCTCCGCTTCTTGCGCTTCGATGAGTTTGCCCGTGAGCTGCCGCAGTTGGTTTTCGGTGAGCTTGCGCTCGGTGATGTCCTCCACCATTCCGAGCACTAACGGAGGGTCACCCGCCAATTCCTTCAGAAGAGAAACCCGCGCATAGCCCCAAATCTGTGAGCCATCGCTGCGAACGAAACGCTTCTCGATGTGGTAGCTCTCCTTGCGTCCGGCGAGAAGATCGTCGAACCAGGGCTTCTCTTTCGCAACGTCGTCCGCGTTCGAGAAGGCGGGCGGCGACTGCGTGAGCAGATCGCGCTCTTTGCAATTCAGAAAACGGCAAAACGCCGGGTTCACATTGCGAAGTTGGCCGTCGAGGGTACCGACGTACACGCCGACCGTCGCTTGTTCGAAAAGCTGGCTAAAGCGGCTCTCGCTCTCGATCGAAGCCAGCGTCGCGACATTTCGTTCTCGCACGACGGCAGCAAGGCAAAGCAGCGGAACCGCGACGATCATCCAGCCCATTTGCATCGCCGTGACGCGGTCGATGGAGAGGGCCTGGATGAAGCCGCCTTCGCCGATGTACGCCTGCCAAGCTGAAATCGAGACCAGGGCCACCATTCCTATCACGGCTCCGATCGGCCCGAATCGAATGGCCGCCCAGATCAGCAGCGGTACGGGAATGAGATAGAGGCTCGGCTGCATGTGCCCCGAGTGATAGACGTGCCCGTAGGCTTCGGCCGTGAGCGTGACGAAAAGCAGCGCAAGCGCTCCACCTTTCGCGAGCCTCCGCCACGAGACGTCACGGAATAATCCTTTGCCGCGAGATACGTAAAGGAGAAAGAACGGCACGAAGACGGTGATCGAGACGCAGTTGGTCAGCCAGCGCGAGGTCCAAACCGCCGAGACGTCCTTCGACCAGCCGTGCGCGAGCAAGAACTCCGTCGACGACAGTTTGATCACGGGATAGATGAGCAGTAGCGTGATGACGCCCGGAAGCGCGATCCCCACCGTCAAAAATGTGAGGACTTCTCGCAGCGTCTCAAAATAAAGGATCCCCGGTTTGTAGCGACGCAACAGCACCGCGCAACTGCACGAAATTGAAATGTTCGCAACCAGCTGACACGCGAGCCACGAAGCGCCGGGTTGATAGCCGGCCATTCCAGCGAGGTGCCCGCCAATCACCGCAAGTAAGTAAGCCCACCAGTGCCTGGTGGGAGCCAGGACCAAAACGCTGATGACAAGGGCATTCGCTGGCCAGATTAGCGAAAGGGTCGAGCTTCCGAAGTGGAGCGTCATCCCGACGATGACGAAAAAGTAGTAGAGCGCAGCAACCAGCGCGCATCGCGCAACCAAAATAGCCGTGCGTGTCACCGCGCGCGAATGGAGAGAACTCCACGGGGCTTTTAGCTGGGGAGAGGGACGAAGTGCGGAAAGTCCGGCCGTTTCGTTCATGGGGCAGACCACCTGAATGTACGAACGTTGGAGAGCAGGCCAGGCCCGACCCTACGTGCGCTCCATGTGGGTACTAGTATTCGATTCAGACACAAATTGCAAGTAAATGTTCGGCAGGGACTTGGCTAGAGCTTTCGGCCTGCTTTTGGACCTTAGAGTGGACCTTGGATCTGACTCTGAACGCGGGATTTAATGCTGAGTGAGAGGTATTCCTGGCGGGATCCAGCCGTCGTCGCGGCAACTCAGACATTGCGATCGCCGGAGACAAACTTACCGCCAGCGACCACAGCCTTCAGCGCACGCGGCAAGTCGGTGTCGAGGCGCGACTTGAAGACGTATCCGTCGGCGCCGAAGTGCATTGCGGATTCCATGAAGTCGGGCTCTTCGTGAACCGTTACAAAAACCACCTTGCTCTTGAGCCCACGGCTCCGGATTTCGCGCGCCACCTCGAATCCGTCCAGACCGGGCATTGAAATGTCCAGGAGCAACACGTCAGCCGGAAACTTGATCGACGCGTCCACGCTGCGTTGCCCGTCGGCCGCAATCGCAACGATTTCAAAATCTTGGGCGACGATCCGGGCGATTCGCTGCAAAAAGGCGACGTGATCGTCCGCGATAATGGCGGTGAGTCTATTCGGTTGGGCCGCGTCCATGTATCAACCCGTGCGCGAGCGTGAGCGGAATGAATTGAACTACGCGAGGGATACAGCAGATGCGTGCGCGCGTCTACTGTCGATATAGGCAATTCGAATATGCAAACGACTACCGGCGGACAGGATCTTTGGACGACAACGCGGTCTTTGAGGATAAGTTCGACGGAGCGGAGATGACTTTTTCCGCTAAAGCCAGTAGTACCAAATCGGAATTGGTCCTCAGCCCATGCTCTTCCATGAGGCGGTATTTGTGATAGGCGACGGTTCGAGTTGCCAGGCCCAGTACTTTCGCAACTTCCTTGAGCGTCCCGCCTTCCGCTAGAAGCTGAAGAACTTCGCGCTGCCGCGCGGTGAGTTGCTTTTTCTCCGCTGGCACGGGATTCCGGATGAAATTCTGGATGAGGTCCTGGGTCAAGTGCGTGGTCACGTACGAACGCCCATGGAGGACTTCGCGAACTGTGGTCAGCAGCTCCGCACTAGCAGATTTCTTGAGAAGGTAGCCCGACGCCCATTGCCGCATCACGGTCGCGGCAACTTCCGCATCCTCGCAAACTGTAAGAACGACGATCTTTGTGTTGGGCAGCAGGGCTTTGAGACGCTGGCCCGCGTCGATGCCGTTTAGATAGGGCATGGCGAGATCCATGATCACGACGTCGGGCTCGAGTTGTTCGGCGTGTTCGAGCAGCGTCCGCCCGTCCGAGAAACGACCCACGATCTCGAATTCAGGCTCAAGCAGCCGCGCTACGCCTTCGGAAATCAGCGTGTGATCGTCCGTGAGGATGATTCGAGGCTTTCCGCCAACAGGGGCCATGGCAGAATCTCCTGACTCGCGGAATTTTGAACCGGTCGCCGAAACAATCAACTGTCAAAATTGACAGTCCCGATGATTGCCGCGACTTCGATCGCTCCACGCCGAATTGTTACACCGAGTGAGTCGAAACCGCGGGCTGGAGAGAATTTCTTAACGGATGCCTGAGGTCCACCACCTCAAAATGAAATGCGTCCCTGTAATTGCTGACAGTATACACACCCTCGTGGATAGGCATAATACGCGCAGTTTAGCGCCAGATTTTCCCGGCGTTTTGCCTCGGGAGCGGAATTCATGACGCGGATCGTGTCTGTCATCGCAGCGGCGAGCCTCCTCTTTGCGCCGTGTTCGCTCGACGCCTGCAATAAAACCTCGAGTTCTCAATCGACAGCCTCGGCGCCGGCACAGCAGGCCAGCTCCGCACAGGCCCAGCAAGCTCCGACGCAAGCGCCCGCTGCAACGCCGTCAACTCCGACGCCTGACGAGCTTTACCAGCTCGTCGCCCCGATTGCGCTGTTTCCCGACAACCTGGTCGCGCAGGTTCTCGCGGCCTCGACGTTCCCCGATCAAGTGACCGCCGCCGAGGCGTGGATTAAACAGAACGCCAGCCTGAAAGGCGATGCGCTCAATCAGGCGGTGGACAAACAGACCTGGGACAACAGCGTGAAGGGACTAACGCAGTTTCCCGACGTGCTGAATCAGATGGCCACGAATCTTTCGTGGACGTCGGCGTTGGGCGACGCCTATTTCAACTTTCCCAAAGATGTTATGAACGCTGTGCAGGTGATGCGCAAGCGCGCCTACGACGCCGGAAATCTCAAGTCTGGGGAGCAGCAAAACGTATCGGTGCAGAGCGGTACGCCGGCCCCGGCCGTGCCAGCGCCGACGACCGTGATCGTCCAACAGCCGCCGCAGACGATCGTGATTCAGCCCTCGCAACCGACCGTCGTGTACGTGCCGACGTACAACCCAACGGTCGTGTACGGTGCCCCCGTGCCTGTGTATCCCGGCTACTCGACCGGAGATATGGTCGCGACTGGAATAATCTCCTTCGGCCTGGGAATCGCTGTGGGCGCGATCATTGCAAACAACAATCATTGCTGTGGCTGGGGCTGGAATTCGTGGGGCTGCGGTTGGCACAGCTCGACGGTGATCTACAACCACAACACATACATCTCGAACTCGAACACATTCATCAATCGCAATAACTACTACAACCGCAACGTGAACGTGAACAACCGCACGAACATCAACAACAACATCAACCGGAACGCGAACGTCAATCGCAACAACAACTATCGCGCGAACAATTTCGACAGCAACGTGAGGTCCAGCAACTTCAGTACGCCGAATTTCGGCACTCAGCATAACCAGTCGCAGTTCCGGAACACCAACGGCAGCTCGCTGGTGAACAACAGGCAGGGGGCCAACGCCGGGCAACAGAGCCGGCGCGGAGTCGGCCAGAACGAATCGCGCCAGCAGAACCTTCAGCAGCAGCGGCAACCGCAGCGCGGCTACGGCGGAAACTCTCGCTCTAACGGTGAACAGAATCACGCCGTGGCGCAGCAGCAAAATCGCGGGACGAAATCTGGCGCGTTCAGCAACTACAGCCAGGGCGGGAACGCGCGGACCAATAGCGCGCGCGGGCAGCACAGCTTCGGCGGCGGAGGCGGTCGATCGTTTGGCGGTGGCCGCCACCGGTAGGGGAACGGTCGTGACGTCAGCGGGAGACCTGACATGCAAGCAGTGGGAGCGAATCGGAAAGCAGCTTTGAAGGTGCGGCGGCGAACTGCAAGCTTCGTCGTATCGATGGTCGTCTGCGCGATCTTCTGCGGGATGATATCAATTTCGGTCGCTGCCGCCGCGCCCGCGAACGAAAAGACCTTCGCGTCTCCGGGCGACGCGGTGCTGGCTGTTTACAACGCCGCGAAGTCCAATGACCAGGAGGCTCTCAACGCGATCTTCGGCTCCGACGCCCAGAAGATCCTTCACACCGGCGACGACGTCGCGGACAGCGCGATGCGCGCAGATTTCATCCGCCGCTACGAAGAGATGCATCGCGTTGTGCTCGAGCCGGATCACACTGCGACACTCTACATCGGGTCGGAGAATTGGCCGTTCCCGATTCCGCTGGTCAAAAACGCCAGCGGGTCCTGGTATTTCGACACCGGATCGGGAGAGCAGGAAATTCTGTACCGCCGCGTCGGACGGAACGAAAACGACGCCATCGAGATTTTGCACGCGATGGTCGACGCCCAAAAGGACTACGCGGCGGCGTCTCGCGACGGCGCGCCGGCCGGACAGTACGCGCAGAAATTCCTCAGCGACGATGGAAAGCACAACGGTCTCTACTGGAAAACCTCAGAAAACGAAGAACCAAGCCCGATCGGCGATCTGCTCGCCGAGGCGTCCTCCGAGGGCTACACGGCAAAGCAACGCGAACCGACGCCGTTCCACGGTTACGTCTTCCGCATGCTCACGAAGCAAGGCGCTGGGGCACCCGGCGGCGCGAAGAACTATCTCGCGAGCGGCAAGCAGGCTGGTGGCTTCGCTTTCGTTGCCTATCCCGCGTTGTATCGCAATTCCGGCGTGATGACGTTCATCGTGAACAAGTCCGGAACGATCTACGAGAAGGATTTAGGAGTCAAAACCGCGGAGATCGCTGCCGCGATGACCGACTACAACCCGGACAGCAGCTGGGACAAGGTGGAGTAAATTACCGGGCTCGCTGAATGCTGCAGAATCGAGACCCTGGATAGAGATGAGAGCGGATAGCGCAAACTACCGGTGTTGGATACTGCGGTGCGCCGTTTTGATCGGCGCGGTCGTAATTCTTGCGGCGGCGCAACCCGCGCACGCACAGAGCGATCCATTGCCATCGTGGAATGATGGCGCGAACAAAAAAGCGATCGTCGATTTTGTCGCGCGCGTCACGAAAGAGGGCGGCCCGGATTTCGTGCCGAGCGAAGCGCATATCGCGACGTTCGACAACGACGGCACGCTGTGGGTCGAGCAGCCTATGTACGTGCAGCTTGCGTTCGCCCTCGCGCGCGTTAAAGAGCTGGCGCCGAAACATCCCGAGCGGAAGACCACGCAGCCCTTCAAGGGCGTGCTCGAAGGCGACCTCAAAGCGGTAGCTGCGACGGGCGAGAAAGGCCTGATGCAAATTATAGCCGCGACGCACGCCGGCATGACCACTGCGGAGTTCGAAAAAACTGCATCCGATTGGCTCGCGACCGCCAAACACCCGAAGCTCGACCGGCTCTAGACGCAGTGTGTTTATCAGCCAATGCTCGAGCTTCTCGCTTATCTGCGGGCGAACGGCTCTAAAGACCTAAATCGTGTCCGGCGGCGGCGTGGAATTCATGCGCATGGAAGCTTGGCAGTCGAGTGGATCATTCGAAAGGCTAGACGAGCGGCTTGTTCCCCTATTAACCGGCTATTCTGACTGATACTTGACAGAGGAATTCGCAGGGAGTCGTCGTAATGCAAATTGCCACAACCAATGATGGCAATGTCGCTGGGTATTCGGAGACCGCGATACAAGACAGCATTCATTGCTCCCATAGCGATTGCGTCATTGAAACAAAACACCCCGTCCGGTGCCGGCTGAAGAGCCAAAAGGCGTTCCATGCCTTCGACTCCCTCTTGTTTGGTTTCGACGTCGCCTTTTGGTCTTGAAATCAGGAACGAATCGCGAAACTTTATTTCGTAACGCGCCAGAGCCCTTCTGTACCCTTCCGCGCGCTGGAGGCCTGGACTTGTGGGTGGACCTTGAATGTGAGCGATGCGTTTGCAGCCCAGGCCCGAGTCGAAGTGGACACGATTCTCGGGGAACTCCTAGAACGCGGGGAGAACCACCAAGTTCCGGCGCCAATCCTCCGTGCGGCATTTGTTGGTTTGACGATTTATCAAAACGGTCGGATTCGCGCTAAGGGTGCCGCGCCGGTGCCGAAGGCAAAATCCTTCGGTCCGGATCGGGCGCAGAGTTTGGCCAGGAACGGACTGGTCAGATGACTCTGTGATCCAAATCACCAAGGGAGGTCGCTCAGGTCACCGATGGAGGGACAACATTTCATCAGACTTGAGTCTGTGAACGCTTGAGGTAGACAGCCGGTATCAGGCGCGAACGCAAACGGAGAATCAAATACTTCCGGAGGTAACCATGAGAGCGCCAGAAAAGCGACCCGAAATTGTGATACGAACGGTTTTGTTAGCGACGGATTTCGAGCGCAGCTCTCGGGTGGCACTCGGTTACGCAGCGGTCGTTGCGCGCCGTTTTCAAGCGCGGCTGGTTTTGGTTCACGCCTTCGAACTCGACCCGGTCGCCACAAACGTCGAAGTCGTCGATCACAAGAAAAGCCGAACCCGCCGGGACCTGGAAGCTCGACTTCAGGCGTTCACCTCTGAGATTGACTTGAAGGGAATCCCCACGAAGCAAGTGCTGGTGGAAGGAACGGTTCCTAGCGCTATTCTGAAATCGCTCTCGAAGTACGACGCTGACCTGCTCGTTCTTGGAACACAGGGTGTGCGAAAGGGAGTGAACCACGTTCTTCTCGGGTCGAACACCGAGGCGCTCATGCTCTTGGCCTCCTGTCCGACCCTGACGATCGGACCGTATGTACCAGAGGCGACAGGCTTTGACATGGGTCTTCGAAAAATCGTATACATCTCGGATTTCACGGCGGGATCGGCGATTGCCGTGCCTACTGTCGAGCGGTTGAGCGCAGATCTAGCCGTTCCGGTGGAGATGTATCAGCTTCTAGCGGATCAGGACCGAGCGAACGATGCGAGATCGCGGCTATTGGCGGAAGAGTTTTGTGCCTCGCTCAAAGCTCTTTCTACTGAGACGCAACAGAAATGGTGCAAACCCGAGTTTCAGTTAGATCACATTCGGCGGGCCGACGAACTGCTGCCGGAGTCCCTTGATCCATCGACGCTGATTGTGCTGGGGATAGAGTCGGCGTCATTTCTGGGTCGACATCTTCACACCAGTTACGCGTACCGGCTTTTGGCCAATGCAGCGTGTCCCATTTTAACGATCCCACGTCTGAAAAAAGGGACGGAAAAACGTTCGCCGCCGCTCGAGCAATTCCGCACGCCGTAAGTTTACGAGTGGTCAGGACGTCGATTGCACGTGAGGGACGGGGGCGAAGCCGCGATCTGAAAATGCCCCGTTCGTTTCAGTACCAAACGTTTCGCGTGGACACCAGCGAATGTTTGGCCGTGAGCCGGCCACGTGCCGTGACGGAGTCGGACCAGCGCTTGGCCGAGAAGCCATGCAAGGGATTTAGGGAACTGGTCGTGGCCATGCTGGGAAGTCTCAATAGCAAGCTTGGAACGTACGAATTTCCAACGTTTCGTACCTCACGAATCAAGACTAACTCGCCATGGCAACTCGG
>Ga0335072_10002102_pt1 | contig 31422 bp, 22 predicted proteins | sample Lox_Sample_21_FD_206725 | JGI IMG/M metagenome (GOLD analysis project Ga0335072, IMG submission 206725) | Soil microbial communities from Loxahatchee National Wildlife Refuge, Florida, United States - Lox_Sample_2.1 | ecosystem: Environmental > Terrestrial > Soil > Wetlands | place: USA...
TGGCCAGTCTCGCCGACGTGAAGAGCAAGGCGGCCATCGAAGCTCTCCACACCCTGCTCAGGGACGCCGTCCCGGAGGTCAGCTTCGCCGCCGCCAAAGCGCTATGGAACCTCCACGACCCTGCCGGGGAAACCGCCCTGCTGTCCATTGTCGAGGGGGACAGCAAGACTGCCTCCGGTTACATCACCTCCGAAATGCGCCAGGCCCTGCGCCTCATGCATACTCCCACCACCACGTTCCTGTTGGCCGTGCGCCAGGGAATTGGCTTCGTTCCGGTGCCCGGGCTCGGCCAGGGAATCGCCTCCATGCAGGCCTTGCTCACCGACCCCGGCATTTCCGGTCGCGCCGCCGCCGTGCTGCTGCTCGGAAAAGACAAGGACCCGGTGCTGCTGCCGGCACTCCGCGATGCTCTCCACGATAAGAATTGGACCGTACGCGCCGCTGCCGTTCACGCCATGGCCATTCGCGACGACCCCTCGCTCAAAAAGGATCTCGCGCCGCTTCTCGAAGACGAAAAGGAAGGCGTGCGACTGCGCGCCGCGGCGGCATACCTCAGGCTTTCCGCGGTAGAAGCGTCACACCGGAAGGGCGCAAAGAAAGAAACGCGGTAGCAAGCCGGCGTCCGGCCCACAAAAAAGTATGGCCCGTCAGTCTTGGGCTTTTGCCATTGGATTGAACTTGTCGCCCCTGGAATCGATCCACTCGCAGGCGTCTGCTGCCTTGGTGCCGGCCTGGTACGTCAATTTCCACATGGCGCGGAGTTGATTCCGCAGGAACGCTCCCAGCATGCGGTCGGCCACCCGGGTATGGCCCCGGAGCCAGTCGGACAGGAACTCCACCAATTGGGTTCCAGCCGCGGCGTCTCCCTGCTCCAGCCGCCCGAGAAACTCCACCACCCTGCGGCGCGCCGCAAAATGCTGCTGTTTATGCCACTTTAAAGAGCCGTAGCGCGCCGCCCGCATGAGGCGCTCTTCGTGCGCGAAATGGTCCACGATGCAATCCGTCAGGTGCGCCGCGCAGGGGTGGACATCGCCGCCGCCGGCGAGCGCCGTTTGGAGACCGGCAAGCGCCGCAAAGATCTCCTTGTGTTCGTCGTCGAGGTCCGGCACGAACATCGCATGGGACATACGCCAGTTCAAGGTTCGCACGCCATAATTTTAATCCGTTTCAGATCTTTAAGTCTGCTGCGGAAATCCCGCGGTTCCGCACTAAAGGCATGCGGCGGCGCGGACGCCCGCAAGGGTCTGGCTGCTGCCCGGAGCCGGGCAGGCGCTCGCTCGATTCACCCGCAGCTCGCGAATACGTAGAAAAGCGCTTCGAAATTGTCAGCGTGGACATCGGAAGGGATGGACACGGCGCCACGCGGACCAAAGCGAGTTGGAACCCTCACATACCGATGCGGCGATGCCGATCCCGCACTTCGTGCCGGAAGTCACAGATCGTCATCGGATCACGAAGCCGATACGGACGCCGGACTCAGGAATTCCTCGAACCTGGCGATCGCCGCCGCGAACCGCTCGCCCGAAGCCGCGAAACCCAGGCGGAAATGGCCCGGCTGGCCGAAGCAATCGCCGGGCACCATCAGGACACCGCGCCCGGCCAGCCGCCGGCAGAACTCGCGCGTATCCGCGGCGCTCGCGAGGCTCGGAAACGCCGTCATCCCGCCCCGCGGACGCACCCATCTGAGAGAGTCCGTGTGCCGGGCGAACACTTCGTCGAGGAGTTTTAAATTTCGCGCCGATACTTCGCGCGCGCGTCCGTAAATGCTCTCACGGTGCCGCAGCGCCAGCGCGGCCAGCCGCTCGCCAAAGACATTGGCGGTAATGGTGAAGTAGTTGCGCGCGTTCAGGTAGCGCTCCCGCCGCGCGGCGTCATGATCCACCATCCAGCCGATCCGCAGGCCGCTCAGGCACAAAGCCTTGGAGAAATCGCTGATCACCGTGGCATGCGGCAGCCGGGCGGCGGTTGGTTGCTCCGCGCCGTGGTAAATCGGGTGATAGACCTGATCGCAGACCAGTTGTACGCCCCGTTCCGCGCAGAAATCGTGCAGGGCTTCGACCTCTTCCTCGCCCATCACCGCTCCGGTCGGATTGTGCGGCGAATTGACCAGCACCATGCGCGTATTCCGATCCACCAGCCGGCGAATCTCATCGGGATCGACTCGGAATTCGTTCGCCGCGCGCAAGCGGTAATATCGCACCGCGATGTGCAGAGATTCCGCCAGCGCGGCATTGGCCGGAAACCCCGGGTCGGGTAACACCACGTTGGCATCCGGCCCGGCGGCGAGATAGAACAGGATCAATAGCGCTTCCGATGCGCCCGTCACTACCTGTACCGAATCCGGGTCCACGCCTTCCAGACCGGCAATGGCGTTCCGCAGCGCGGGCGTGCCGGGCGCGGCAGTGTAGGAAACCGGCGTGTCGAGCAAACCATCGAGTTCGCCTCCGCCCGCCAGGGCCAGCAATTCGCGCAGGGTCCACACCGGCCCGGTGCTGGACGCCAGGTCAAATTCGATCTTCGATTCCGGGTCCTGCTTCTGCTCGATCCAGCGATCGAGCAGGAAGGGTGGCAGTTGCATGACTGACCGCTTTCTACCTGGCGAGTAGCTTGTCGAGTTCCGCCATGCGCGCGTCTAGCTCTTTGCGCAATTCCTTCAGCCGCTCCACGGCGTCCAAACCGGGCTTCTCGTCATTGTTGTTCGTCATCTGGTACAGGTACGTGATGTGCGTCTGGAGTTCCGGCCGGCTGTAGCGGATGGTGGGCGTCACCAGGTGGGAACTGAGCTCGTTCAGTCGCGGCAGAATCGAATCGTTGTTCCGGTACTGCTGCTGCGCCGCCCGCAGTTTCGCCACCGTCTTATTTACATCGCTGACTAAGTCGCGGACTTTCATGTTGTGCTCGAACTGCTCGCGCAGGTCGGCCGTCGTCACGCCGTCCGCCGTCACGCGGGGATCTTCGACGATCTGGATCGGGTGCGTTTCGGTAACGGACCCCACTGTCAGGCGCACGCTGAAATCGCCGGGCACGGCTTCGGGGCCATTCGGACCTTCCGGCCGCGCCGCGCTCTGCCAGGGGCCCGGATACCGCAAATCCCACGTGAAGCGGTGCATGCCGGCGGTCTTTTCCAGCCGCGTCGGTCCGCCGCGGCCACCGCGGCCGCCGCCTCCTCCGCCTTCGGCTTCATCCATGCCTGGCGCTTCCTCCCCCATCCTGCCGCGCTCGGGCGCGGGTCCGCCCGCGCTGCTGAAACGCCGCACCACGGCGCCGGAATGATCGAGCACTTCCATCACGACATCGCCGGCGGGCGCGGCATCCAGGTAATAATCGATTTCCGCGCCCGGCAACGGATATTGCGGGCCGGCGCCGCCGCGTCCGATGCCTCCGCCTGTCGCCCGCGTGGTGCGCACTGCTTCACGCGGCGCGAACAGAGTGGCGGTCTCGGTAGCGGTTTGCGGTTTGATCTGGTGGAGCGGAGTGAGATTATCGAGGATCCAGAAACCGCGGCCCTGCGTGGAGACCACCAGGTCTTTGTGAGCAACTTTGATGTCGGTGACCGGCGTCACCGGCAAATTCATCTGGAAAGACTGCCAGTGCGCGCCATTGTCGAACGAAACATAAATGCCGAATTCCGTGCCTGCATAGAGCAGGCCGGCGCGATCCGGATCTTCGCGCACCACGCGCGTCGGCTCGTCGGCCGCGATTCCGTTCTTGCCGTCGGTCAACTTCGTCCAGGCCTTCCCGAAGTCGTCGGTGCGGTAAATATAGGGCGAGAAATCGCCAAGTAAGTATCGATAGATGGCCACGTAGGCTGTTCCGGGACGCCGCGGGCTCGGCTCGATATTCTGCACGCGCCCGCCGGGAGGAAGGCCCGCGGGTGTGACGTTGGTCCAGGTTTTACCGTCGTCGCGCGTCATCCACACCAGGCCATCGTTCGATCCCGTCCAGATGAGCCCTTTTTGTAACGTCGATTCGCGAATCGCGTAGAGCGTGGAGTAAACCTCCTCGCCCGTGGCGTCGCGCGTGATCGGCTCCCCGCTCGCGCCTTGCGTGCCTTCCGGGTGCGCCGTCAGGTCGGGACTGATCTTCAGCCACGTCTTGCCACCGTCGGGCGAGCGATGGAGATACTGGGAGCCGTAGTAGACGGTGTGCGGCGCCCACGGCGAAACTTCCATCGGCGACACCCGCTGGAAGCGATAAATCAAGGTGTCGCCGCCGTTGCCGTAGAGCGATTCCGCGCCCACCCAATATTGCTGCTCGTCGCTGGTGGTCATGTTCTGCCGGCTGAACTGCCCCTTGCAGCCTCCGTAGACGATCCGCGGGTTGTCCTTGTCGGGAATGATCGGACCGGTCTCGCATCCGGGACCCACGCGGAACTGCTGCCCGTTGCCCAACGCCAGGCTGGGCGCGATGACCGTGGTGTTATCCTGCTGCGCGCCATAAACCAGGTACGGATATTGATTATCGACGGCCACCTGGTAAATCTCGGCCGTGGGCTGATTGTCTTCGCTGCTCCACGTGCGCCCGCCGTCGAGCGACACCGTAGCGCCGCCGTCGTTGCCCTGAATCATGTACTGCGAATTCTTCGGATTGATCCACACGTCGTGGTTGTCGCCGTGCGGAATCGGCGAATTGCGGAAAGTCTTGCCGCCATCGGTGCTCTTGAACCAGCCTTCGTCGCCGATCCAGACCACCTCGGGATTATTGGGATCGACGCCGAGCGTGTCGTAATAGAAAGGCCGCGTAATGATGTTGCCCGAGCCGTTGACCAGCGTCCACGTCGCGCCGGCATCTTCCGAGCGGTACAATCCGGACCCCGGCTTCGCCTCGATGAGCGCGTAAATGCGATCCGGCATGGCATTCGAGATGGCCACGTTGGAGCGGCCGAACAGATCGTGCGGCAATCCGCCGGCGAGCTTGGACCAGTTGTCGCCGCCATCGGTGCTCTTATAGATTCCGCCTTCGTGCGCGCCGCTGATGATGGTCCACGGCTTGCGTTGCGCGTGCCACATACAGGCGAACACCACATCGGGGTGGCCCGGCTGCAATTCCAGATCGGCCGCGCCCGCGGTGTCGGAAATATGCAGCACCAGCTTCCAGGTTTTGCCGCCGTCGGTGGTGCGATAGACGCCGCGTTCGGGATTCGCGACGAAGGGATTGCCTTGCGCCGCCACGTAGACGATGTCGGGATTGGTGGGATGAACGCGGATGGTCGCAATTTGACCCACGTCGCGCAGCCCCATGTACGTCCAGGTCTTGCCGGCATCGGTCGATTTGTAGATGCCGCGGCCGATGGACACGTTACTGCGAATCTTCGACGACCCCGTCCCGGCCCAAACGATGTTCGGATTGCTCAGTGCGACCTCGACGGCGCCCATCGATGCCACCGAAAAGAATCCGTCGGATACATTCTGCCAGGAATGCCCGGCGTCGATGGTTTTCCAGACTCCGCCGCCGGTGGACCCCATATAAAACGTGTAAGGTTCCGATGGCACGCCGGTAACGGCCGTCACGCGGCCTCCGCGAAACGGTCCGATGTCGCGATATTTCATTCCGGACCACAGTGCGGCGGAATAGGTCTCGGCCGGCGGGCTGGCCAAAATGGAAACGGCCGCGAGGGCCAAAGCGATCACACACAACGCTGCGATTCGGGTTCTCTTCATATGGTTGATTCCTACTACGGCGGATAGGAATTTATGATATCGCAGCAAACCGCGGTTTGCGTACCGCGCCGCGGCCGCGGGGAGCGGTACACTCCCCGTGATATAAGAATGAGATGCTTCTTCGAATCGGATTGGTCTGTGCTGTATGGAGTTCTCTTGCTTTTGCCCAGAGAGGCGGCGCGCCCGCTCCCGCGACTCAAGGCGCCACTCCGCCGGCCGCGACCGCCGCACCGGGCGGCGCAGCCGCGCGCGATCAGGGGTCCGATGCCGTCCTGAAAGCGCTCGAAATCCAGAAATGGTACATGGAGCTCGGCGATATCGCCGAGGTGAACGAGATCCGCTACACCAGCGCGCCGCCGCATCGCGCGCCGAACCCCACCGCGCCCGGTGCCCACAACCCTCTGATCATTCATGCGATGACGTTCATTCCCAAGAACCTCGATCGCACCAAGAAGCAGCCGCTCATCGTCTTCGCGCACCAGGGCATCCATAGCGATTTCGGCCGCGACTACGAATACGGCGCCGTCAAGGAACTGGTACGGCAGGGGTACTCGGTCATCGGGCCGGATTACCGCGGCAGCACCGGTTGGGGAACCGGCTTCTTCAATCAAATCGATTACGGCGGACTCGAAGTGGAAGACGTGTTTCTCGCCCGCCAGTGGATGCTGGATAACTACGACTTCCTCGACCCGAAGCGCGTAGGCATCATCGGCTGGAGCCACGGCGGGTTCATCACCCTGATGAACATCCTGCTGCATCCGGGAGTCTATGCCGTGGCATACGCCGGCGTGCCGGTAACTGACCTGGTGCTGCGCCTCGGCTATCACAACGACGCCTACCAGGAGATCTTTTCCGCCCCGCAGCACATCGGCAAACCGGTTTCCGGCGACATTCAGGAATACCTGAAGCGCTCGCCCATCACCTACGCCGACAAGCTCGACACCCCCCTGCTGATTCACGGCAACACCAATGACGAAGACGTAAACGTGATCGAAATCGAGCGTTTCGTCACCGCGCTGAAGGCCGCGGGCAAGAAGTTCGAGTACAAGATCTACGAAAATGCGCCGGGCGGCCACGAATTCGGACGTCTCGACACCAAGCTCGCCCAGGAATCGCGCCACGACGTCTACAAATTCCTGGCGCAATATCTTCAGCCCGAGCGGCCGGTGAAGTAGCCGGCCTCAATCGGAAAGCTTGTCGAATTCGCGGCGGAATTTGGCGATGTCCGCGCCGGAAGGCGGGAAGTCGGTGTCGCAGGTATTGCAATGGAATACCATGGCGCCGGATTTCAGGGTCTCCTCGAATTCCTTCCGGCTGAACGCAACAGTCTGGTTGTGATTATTCGGACATGCAATCTCGAACTTCAGGCGCTGGTCTTCCATGAGCCCATTCTAGAACCGCTGCCTCCCGCGGAATCAATTCTCCGAAGGCCGCTCGGCATGATCGATCACCAATACCGGCACCGGCCCGCGCGTGGCTTGCAATTTCAACCCCAGCTGCTGCTGAATGGCGGTGAACAACCCGGGCTTGCCGGCATCGTCCGATCCCTTGCCCAGCGCGCCGCCCCAGATCGTCTCGTCAATAGCGAACTCCAGGTCGAAATCGTATCGCCCCGCGAGTGCCGTCCGGTCCACCACAGGCCGCTCCAGGGTGGCCCGCTGCAACACCGACGCGAATTCGTTCATGCTGGCGTAGCGCGCGGGCAACTTCACGGTGGGCGGCGACACCACGAAGATCAACGGCGGGGGACCTTCGGGAGTTGCATCGGGCGCAAGCGTGCTCTCCTTCAGCTTGGCGCCGCCCTTCGCCACCGTGAGCGCATACATGGACATTTCTTTGGATTCGCGATGAAAGCGCAGCTTGAACCGCTCCCCAAGAAGCGTGCGCAGCATGGCCATCTGCCGGTTCAGGTTCGGCCGCGTGTCTCCGGGCGCTTCGGCGATAATCTCATAGGGTTCGGACTCCACCCAGCCCGGCCCGCCCGAAATCGCTTGCGGGCTCACGTCGTATGCCGCCGCGATCAGGGTTTTCAGCGCGTGATTGTGAGCCACAAACTGGTGGGCCGTCTGCATCCGGATCCAGCGGCCCCGGGCCTCCGGATCGGCTGGCTTGACGCTTGCTACTTCGAACTCCTCGAACCTGGAATCGGGCGAAGTGGCGCGAATCAGATCAGGCACGTCGTACTTCTTCAGCACGCCGGGAATGACGATCTCCGGCGCGTCGCGGGAGAGCGGCTCGCTAACAATGGAGCGGTAGGCGGGCAGCGAATCGTCCACTTCGACGCGCGTGATCCGCGGGTCGAGCACCGCCGCGTGCAGGGCGACTATGCCCAGCCGGCCCACGGCATGTACGGTGATGCTGGACGGATACTCGTTGGCAAGCACCCAGTCCGCCGCGTCCAAAACGTCATCGGCGCGGATGCCGACCACCGTTCTGCCCACCAGAAAGGCCCGCAGCGAGAGCAAATTGAACGCCCCGAGGTAAGGCGATTTAATGCTTTCCGTGCCTGGCGGCCACGGCCGCGGAGGGATCGCTACCACCAGGGATCCGTCCTTCACGGGACTCTCGGTAAACTCGTTCGAATCGAGCCACAGCACCGCGGCGATCGGACCGGCGCCTCCGGGGCGGAAGATTTTCGCGCCATCCGGCAGGCGCGGAGTTCTTCCCGGCTGCCACGTAATCCCGGCGAGGGCGCGGATATCGGCCCGCAGGTGCTCGATGTCCTGCACGTGCGGCGTTGGGACGCGCCGGCGATTGAGCGACCACACCGTCTCGCCATCGATGTGTCCATTCGGGGTGCAGCGCAATTCATCGGGATTGGCGGGGCGCGCGGGAATGAACTGCTGCGGGGTTGTGTCACCCTTCAGGTAGTGAGCGAAGAACCGCAAAATCGCGGGTGAGATCGGCCCGAGGTTCCCGTGTCCGCCGGGGCCGATGATCCAGTGAAGGCGGTCCTCCGCGCCGTAGAGCCCGTAGATTCGCCTGGCCTCGGTGTACGTCTGCCGCGCGCCTTCCACCGGGAACATATCGGCCGCAGTCGAGATGATGGCGTAGGGCCTCGGCGCCGCGGCTTCCACCCAATCGGCGAAATCGAGCCCCGATTCGATGAAGTGCGGAATGCTCTGCTCGGCTTCCTGCACGCCCGTCGCGGAGGGCAGCAATTCCTCAAACGACGTGATATAGCAGGCGCTGCCCGAGGCTTCCACGCGTTCGTCAAGCGCTGCCAGAACGGCCGTCTCGGTGCCGCCACCGGAGCAGCCGAGCGCGCCGATATGCGCGGCATCGACATCTTTGCGGCTGGTAAGGTAATCGATGGCGCGCATGCCGTCGTGTACCATGTAACGCTCGAGGTCGTCACCGATGAGCATGGCCGGGATATTCGCCATGCCGTGCTCGGCGGTCGCTCCACCGGCGATCGAGTCCTTCTTTTGGGGGTCCCAATACTGAATGCGTTCGCCCTGCCCGATGGGGTCGAATGCCAGAGCGATAATGCCGATGCGCGCGAAGTTCAGGCCGAACGAATACTGCCCGGTCTTGCCGCTGGCTTCATGCCCGGGCGTGAGCACCACGGCGGGAAACGGACCCTGGCGGTTTGTGGGCACATATACGTTGGCCGTGACCCAGAAATCCGGCAAGCTTTCATAAGCCAGTTTTTCGATGCGGAATCCATCCCCTTCGATCGCTCCGAAGGATTTCACGGCGACCGGTCCGGGACTCTCCGGCAAACCGCCGATCAGTTCGATCACCTTGCGGCGGACCATCTCGCGCCGCTTTTCGGCATCGGCGCGCGATTGAATCCGCGCCACAGCGTCGCGGCGCGCGTCCAGGTAGGTGCGGGCAACGGCATCCAGCGAGTCGATCAGGTTTTGGCGGGCGTCGGGCGCTTGCGCGGAAAGCCACAGGGCGGCCATCGCGCCGAAAGATGCCCGCCGCAGTTTTGCCATGGATCTCATGATAGCCGCGGCGCCTCCCCTCGACAAACCATGGGTTGGAACGCGTTCATCCTGTGGATGCCGGTGGGCGCGCTTCCCCGGGGCGGTTTGCCGAAAACCGATCTCGGGATCGGTCGGCCCGGTATAAGTCTAATCATTACAATGCAAAAATTCCAAAACCGTTCCCACGGACCGGTTGGCGTTTTACGCGACGCCGCGAGGCGCTCCAACGGCGGCCGGCGGATCGCCGCTGCCAGCTGAGAGTTCGGAGGGGAGTTTGGAGCGTACCACTCGGCCGTGCCGACCCCCGGATTGACCCACGTTTGTCAACGGGGTGGGTGTCCCCCGAGCGCCTTTAGGCTTCTCCCTTGCGGAAAACCGCCAGGAGCTTGCTCACCAGCGCATGTCGAGCAGGACCCCTATTTTGAGGTGTTGGATCAAAATAGGTGGACCAGCACCTGCATCGCAGACACGCTCCGACCTCATTTTACCCTAAGCACTGCTTCGAGCCGCTACTAACCTCTGCTCATGGATTTCGTGGAATTCTGGCCGCCGGTAGGCTTGACATCGCCCCTGCCGGATGTTGCCATTTAAGACAGAGTCGTCCAGGTAGATATGACTCGCAACTTGATCTTTCTGGGATTCTGGGCCGGGTTGCCCATCCCAGCACAGGTCGGGACCTCGGCCCTTTATACTCAGTTCGAACACCCTGCCCCGCCAGGAGTTTTTCAGGCAATCCGGGACGAAGTGAATCACCTCATGGCCCCGAACGGCCTCCAGTTCGTCTGGCGGTCTCTTCCGGAGACCGAATCCAGCGTCTGGCCCGAACTCGCCGTCCTGACGTTTACGGGCCGATGCGAAGTGCTCCCCCTCAGCGCGATTTGGCCTCGCGACGACCGCCTGGGTTGGACGCATCTCAGTGACAAGGTGGTCCTGCCGTTCGCCACAATCGATTGCAACGCTATCTTCGAATACGTGTATGAGGCGCTTTGGACAAAGCCGCCGCGGTTGCGCGAACGGTTACTGGGCCGGGCGATCGGCCGCGTAACCGCGCACGAACTTCTGCACATTTTCTCGCAAACTCCGGCCCACGGCAATCACGGCGTGGATCACCCCTCGCTCACCCCCGCGCAGTTGCTGGCCGACCGCATGGAGTTCGATGCCAGCGAGCCGGCCATTCACATTTTGCGCGACGTGGGCACGCCGGCTCCCCCCGGCAAATCTCCGCAACTGGACGGGCAAGCCAGCTACGTGCGCGCCGGCTGCGCCAGTTGCCACGGATCGATGGCGCAAGGCACCAGCCACGGCCCCAGATTGCGAGTTCTAGGCCACTATTTGAACCCGGTCGTTCTGGCAGCGAAGCTGGCCAAAAGCGAGCAAAAAATGTCGCAGCGGGCGCGCAACATGAAGCTCCCACCGCCTTCCCTGGACGAGGACGAGGTCACCGAGGTGGTTCGCTTCCTCAATGGCTTGTAGCCTTAGTAGGCTTTGGCGATGGCCACGCGATGCTCGACAACCTCGCCGGTCAGAATGCACTTTCCCGCGCCATCGTACTCGTCCGCGAGGGGAATATTCCGCACCGTCGCTTTAAATTCCTTCAGGCGCGCGTCGCATTCCGGGGCATCCTTCAGATGCGCCATGACAAACTTTCCGCCGCCTTTTTCCGCCGTCACTGCGCGCAGAATCTCTTCCACTTCGCCGATGGAATTCGCCACCACCGTATTCTCGCGCAAGCGCCGTTTGGCGGCGGCATAGAGATCTTTCTGCATGGCATCGAGCGCCGCGGTGAGCCGCCCCGCGGCTTCCGCCTGCGGCACTACTTCTTTCGCGCCGGTATCGCGCCGTTTGAGCACGATATTGCCGGAAGCGAGATCGCGCGGGCCTAATTCCATCACCACCGGAATGCCCCGCCGCTCCCAATAAAAATACTTCGCCCCGGGCGACTGCCCTTCGCGGTCGTCCACCTTCGCGCCTACCTCCTTCGCGACGCGGTACGCCGCTTCCAGAACTTTGCCCTTCTCTTCTTCCTTGCGATAAATCGGCACGAGCACCGCTTTTACCGGCGCCACGCGCGGCGGCAGCACCAGACCTTTATCGTCCGAGTGGCTCATGATCAGCCCCCCGATCAAACGCGTGCTGACTCCCCAACTCGTCTGCCAGACGTAATCCAACTGGCCTTCTTTCGTCTGATACTGCACGTTGAACGCTTTGCCGAAATTCTGGCCGAGGTCGTGGCTCGTGCCCGCTTGGAGCGCCAGGCCGTTCTGCATCATCGCTTCGATGGAATAGCTCTTCAGCGCTCCGGCGAATTTCTCGGCGCGCGTCTTCACGCCCTTGATCACCGGCATGGCCATGACATCTTCCGCCACTTCGGCATAAATATCTAGAATGCGCAGCACTTCTTCCACTGCCTCGTCGTGCGAGGCGTGCGCGGTGTGGCCTTCCTGCCAGAGAAACTCGCTGGTGCGCAGGAAGAGACGCGTGCGCAGCTCCCACCGCACCACGTTGGCCCACTGATTGAGCAGCAGCGGCAAATCGCGATAGCTCTGGATCCACTTCGAGAAGAAGTGGCCGATGATGGTCTCCGAAGTCGGACGGATGACATACGGCTCTTCGAGCTGCTTGCCGCCGGCCACGGTCACCACCGCCAGTTCGGGAGAGAAGCCTTCCACGTGTTCCGCTTCGCGATGCAGGAAGCTTTCCGGAATCAGCAGCGGGAAATAGCAGTTCTGATGGTTGGTAGCCTTAAATCGCTGGTCGAGCTCGCGCTGGATGTTTTCCCAGACGGCGTACCCGTTGGGCTTGATCACCATGCAGCCCTTGACGATTTCGGCGGGCTCCGCCATATCGCCCTGCATGACGACGTCCTGATACCAGGCAGCGAAATCCTGCTGTCGTGAAGTGATGGGAGATTCGGGCATAGAGGAGTGTAAATTTCAGATTACGATATTCGGCCGCTCCCACGCAGTGAACGAGACATTACGTTTTCAGACCTGGCCCTCGGAATCTGCTATGTTAGTCAGTCAGGAGGATCGCCATGCGCTTGCGCAGCGTCTTTCTCGCGCTCTTAATACCTGTTTCCCTCCCAGGCTTATTGGCCCAAACTGCATCCGCCCCGCTCGCCGTGGTGGAAGGCGACGTCCTCAATGCGTCCAGTAATGCCGCCTTGCCCGGCGCTCGCGTGAAACTGCAACCGTTGCCGCAGAACGAAGATGCCATTTACGGCAAGGTGGACGCACAGGGGCACTTCGTCTTTCGCCATCTCAACCCGGGATCTTACCAGCTCGTGATCGACGCGCCCGGCTTTCACGAATCCCGTTCCCGGTTGGATGTGACCGTTCCCCAACCGCCCCGCCGCGACCAAGGGGTGGTCCGCGCTGCCGTCTCGTACCGAGGCAGCCAAATTCCCGAGCCGAAGGTGACCAGGACGGCCGAAGACGATGGCACGATTCACGCCACGGTAACCGCGCCCATGCTGGCATATTCGGCCATTTCCGGCAAGGTGACCGATCCGTACGGCGCGCCGCTTGCCGGAGCGAACATCGAGCTGTGGAAAACGCGCCCGCCCAATTTCGGAATGGCCGCGCCTTCCCCGGGAACATCCACGAGCAGCGCGATGCGGCAAAATAACGCACGCGCCGATAGCCGCGGCCAATATCGCCTGACGCGGCTCGAACCGGGCACTTACTGGATCGCCGTAAGCAAGAGCAGCTTGAACTGGATCTGGCAGACTGGTTACCGCGCCACCTATTATCCAGCTGCGCTCGACCTGAGTTCCGCGCAGGCGCTGAAGATTGAGCCCGGCGAGGAGTTCCACGCCGATATTCAGGTACTGAAGCAGTCCGGAGTGTCGCTTTCCGGGCAATTACTCGGGTTGCCGGCGGGGAAAATGCTATCCACCAGGATGACGCTCGTTCCCGCGGACCGGGAGAGCAGCGAGGTTCCATTCACCCAGGGCCAGGACCGTTTTGCGTTCACCGATCTTTTGCCGGGCCGCTACACCCTTTATGCCGTAACCGAGGACGACATGAGCGACCCCATGAACCCTCATCGGAAGCCGTTGTTCGGGGCAGTCAGGGACGTGGAAATCGGAAAGCAGGATAACGCCGGATTCGATATCACGCTGGAACCCGCCCAGACCCTGCACGGAAAAGTGGAAGTGCCCGATGGGTGCTCTACCGTTCCGGCCTCCATTCAGCTCCGGAGACGCAGTCGTCTGGGATTGGAGGTCGAATCGCCGATTGCCGCGGACGGCACATTCACTATTGAAAATGTTCCGGCCGACCGGTTCGCCATTCAGCTTTCTCCTGGACTTCCGCTAATCTCCGCCACCAAAGGCGCCCGCGACGTCTTGAAAGACGGACTGGAGGCGCCCTGGCACGACGACGAGGCCCTTAAAATCAAGGCATCCTGCCCAAACCGGGGGGTGCCGCGATGAAAACCGTGCTTCTGTTATCGCTTTTGCCCGCCGCGCTTGCGGCGCAATCCGTCGAGGGCGACGTCTATGACGCGCTCACCGGCGCGCCGCTGGCCGGCGTCACCGTCAACTCGGGCCAAAACTCGAGCACCCGCACCGATGCCAGCGGCCATTTTCATCTCTCGCCGCCCGGGCAAGTCTATCAGCTAGTCGTCGCCAAGGCGGGATATATCACAACCTACAAACAGCCGGTCAATTCCCCGGCCGTGCATATCGATCTCAAACCCGAAGCTGTCATCACCGGAAAAATCGTCGATGAAGACGGATTCCCCGCCGGAGGCGCTCACGTGCAAGCCATGCGCTACCGGACGATCAACGGCCGGCGCCAATTGATGACCGGCGCGTGGACGGAGAGCGACGAGCGCGGCGAGTATCGTATCGATAACCTGGCCGCCGGCCGATATTACCTCCTGATTTTTTCCAACGATGCTTTTAACTGGGACAGCCGGTTCGTCTCGCAATATCTCGGCGGCACGATCCAGCCCGACGATAAACACTCCATCGAAGTGAAGATGGGAGAAACCCGCAAGGATGTCGATGGCCAGTTGGCACGGTTCGAAGGCGTCACAGTCACCGGAAGAGTAGAGGCAGTGGCCAACGGTTCGCGGCCCGCGGGGCAGGCGCTCAACCTCACTTCCCGTTCGCCGGCGGCCGGACGCAGTGCCACGGGCTTCCTCGACCGCGACATGAACTTCACCATCCGGCACGTGCCACCGGGAACGTACACCTTGCGATTTGGATCGTACCCGCCTAAGGCGGGCGACCTGCTGGCCCAGGTCCCCCTGGAGGTTGCGGACCAGGATGTGCGCAACCTCGTGGTCACACCGCACGTGGTTCAGGCAATCGACCTCCAGGGCCAGGTCAAGCTTCGCGAAGGCGGTTCGCCCGGCGGCTGGTATGTCTATCTCCGCCCGCAAATGGGTTACGGGGTGTCGGCCCATAGCGAGGACGACGGCTCGTTCGCCGCCAAGGGCCTTCTGCCGGAACATTACGCCGTACAAGTGACGCCAGACCGCTCCGCCTCGCTGTCCCCCACGCCATCCAAGGGACACGTCGTCTCAATTACCTTGGGCGATCTGGACGTCTCGGACACCGGTTTCGATCTCGACGGCACGCCCCAGCAAAAGCCGCTGATCATCCTGGTGAGCAATCGGTATGCGCTTCTGAGCGGTACCGCCGTAGATGCGCAAGGCGCGCCCATCGCGAACGCCAGCATCTATTTCCAAAACGTGCAGACCGGCCGTCCGGCAAACGCTGCCACCGACGATAAGGGCAACTTCCGCGCCATGCTCGACGAACCCGGCGACTACCACGTATTCGTGGTCGATCGGGACGTCATGGACTCGCAGGGGCAGGATGAATATCTGAACGCGCATCTGACTGACTTCCCCGTGATCCATGCGGTGCTCGGCGACAACCCGCCACTGAGACTGGTCCGCAGCCCGACGCGATAATGAGACGATGCTCCCCATCCGCCCCGCCACTCTGGAAGACGCCGCCATCATCGCCAAACAGCGGCGCGCCATGTTCTTCGACATGGGATATCGCGACGGTCTCGATTCGATGGTGGAGGCGTTTCTCCCCTGGCTCCGCGCGAAAATGGCGGCGGGCGAGTACCTGGGATGGTTGGCCGTCGCTGAAAACGGCGCCATCGCCGCGGGCGCCGGCCTGTGGTTGATGGATTGGCCGCCGCATATGATCGGGCCGGGCAGCCGCCGCGGCAACATTCTGAATGTGTACACCGATCCCGCGTATCGCCGCCAGGGTCTTGCACGGAGGTTGACGGATACCGCCGTCGAATGGTGCCAGGCGCACGGCATCCGCACCGTCATCCTGCACGCCAGCGACGAAGGCCGCGAACTCTATCGCTCATTGGGGTTCGAGCCGGCGAATGAGATGCGAAGAGTGCTGGGATAAAGCGCGCGGGACACAATCGCTGGGTATATCCTGGCGCGGGGTGTCCGGGTTTGCCGGCGGCGAGTCCGGTGAAGTGCAGCGGGCCAAGGTCATGGTGCTGGTGGATAGCCACGGCAAGGTTCTGGAAGCGGCGCCGGCCGGGTCCGATCTCGTGGCTGACGCAAAGTCGCTCACTCTGCCACCCATCGCCTGGCCCGACCACGCGATTTGGTCCCTGAGGACAGTCGAGTTTCGCCGGGAGGGTTCGAAATGGGTGCTCGATCAATCGTACGTGGGCCTCACGGCCGACGCGAGCATCGCGCACTAGAAGTTGCCACGGAAGCGATCCGGGATCCGGACCAGCTTTTTCGCGCCTACGCCCGTCCCCCGAACTCCCCGCTCTGAGTGGACACCCGCACCTTCTCGCCTTCCTTTATGAACAAAGGCACCCGCACCTCAAACCCCGTCTCCAGCTTCGCCACCTTCGTGGTTCCACCGCTCGCGGAATCGCCGCGCACTCCCGGCTCCGTCTCGCGCACCGCCAGTTCCACGAACGGAGGCAGTTCCAACCCGATCGGATTGCCGTTGTACTTGAGCAGTTCCACCATCAGACCCTCGGTCAGAAAGTCGAGCGCGTTGCCCATCATGTCCCCGGAAAGCGAGTGAGTCTCGTAGCTCTCCTGATCGAGGAAGTGCGATCCGCTGCCGTCGCTATACAAATAGGACGCTGCCACCTGCTGCAAATCCGGCTCCTTGAACTTCTCGCTCGCCTTGAAGGTCCGGTCGAACACTGCGTTGGTGAGCAGATTCCGCATCTTCAGGCGGACCAGCGTCTGGCCGCCGCGCGCCGTGGGCGTGTTCACTTCCACGTCCAGGCACACGTAGGGCGTATTCTCCAGTTCGAACAGAGTTCTCTTCCTGACGTCAATCGCGTCGATCAATGCGGCCATATATAAACACAATGCCAGAAGTCCTGGCTCCTGTCTTCCAGCTCCTAGCTCCTGAGCTGCCCGGCCAGAAACGGCAGCCCGCGCTTTCCCCAAAAGCTGTGCGGGCCGTCGAACGTCTCGTGTTCCGTCGCAGCCGCCGCATCGAACACCGCGTACACCTTCTGCACGCGCTGGAAACTTTCCCGCGCCGCCGCCACCGGGAAGATATCGTCCTTCTCGCCCGATTCCGCGAACAACGGCCGCGGCGCAATGAGCCCCGCGACATCGTATTGCTCGGCCCAATTCAAAATCCCCGGCACGTAATTGTCGATGCAGTGGGAAACGCTCATGATGCACTCGCGAAACGTATTCAGATAGCCGCTCACCATCGCCGCGCGAATGCGCGTATCGAGCGCCGCCGAGAAAAGTGTACACGTACCGCCGCCCGAAATCCCCATGCAACCCACGCGCCTCGCGTCGAGCTCCGGCCGCGTCGCAATCCAATCGATGGTTCGCATCACGTCGTAGACCCGCCAGCCGATCATGGTCTGTCCCAGTAGCAGCAGTCCGCCCGCCGCCGGCTGGCACGCCGACGTTCCCAGCCCCTTGCTCTCCGTCACCGGGTCGCGACGGCATCCGAACGCCATCGGTTCGATCGCCACGGCCGCCATCCCGTGCTCTACCGCCTGAATGGCGAAATCGAATTGATATCCCACCCGTTCGGTTCGATCGTGCCCGTTCTCGTCGATTCCGACGATATCGTCCACGCCGCGCCCGTGCCCCGGCACGCAGATCACCGCGGGATGCGGCGCGCTCCCGCTCTTCGGCGTCAGCAAATAGCCCAAAACGTAAAACCCCGGCCGGCTTTGGATCACAAATTTCTCGCGCCGGTACGCCGGAAACTCGCGCACTTCGAGCGTCTGCGGATGGAGCGGCACGGCAGCGGACGGAAATCCGCCCACCAGTTCCGTGACCTTCGCCCGCAGCTGCTTCTGCCACTCTTCCGCCTCGCGCCGCGTGGTGGCGCGGAAGGTCAGCCGCAGCGGCGCTTCGTCGTGCAATTTCTTGGTGTAGGCCACCGGATCGAAACCCGCCATATCCACCTTTTTCTCGAAACCTTCCAGGGCGCCGGTATATTTCCCGGCCTCGGCAGCCCCGGCCGGACGGCTTTCCATCAGCACCGCGGCGCCGGCCGCGAGCTTCGCCAGATCTCGTCGCGTCATGAGTACGATCATAACTCGCGCCATCCTTTATAATGAGGTTTTTAAATCCGCAAAAAATCCTCAATTGTTAGGAGCATTATGTCTGCGAAGCGTATCGGCATTTTGACAGGCGGCGGCGATGTGCCGGGATTGAACTCCGTCATTAAAACCGTGGTTTATCGCGGAAGCGAGATCGGTTGCGAAGTCATCGGCATCCGGCGCGGCTGGGAAGGTCTCACCCACGTCAACCTGGAAGATCCCGCCAGCCGCGCGCGTTACGTGCTGCCGCTCAACCGCGAGAACACCCGCACCATAGACCGGACCGGCGGCACTTATCTGCATAGCTCGCGCACCAATCCCTCGAAGATGAAGAAATTGCCGCCGGTGCTCGAGGGCCAGGGTTTTCCCGCTAAGGAAACCACCAAGAAAGGCGTCACTTCGACCGTCTACGACGTGACGAAGGCCGTCCTGAAGAACATCGAGACGCTGAACCTCGATTGCCTGATCGCCATCGGCGGCGACGACACGCTGAGCTACGCCGCCGAGCTCGATCGCCAGGGCTTCCACGTGGTTGCCGTGCCGAAAACCATGGACAACGACGTGCGCAATACCGAATATTGCATCGGATTTTCCACCGCCATCACGCGCGCCATGGATGCCATCGAGCGCCAGCGCACCACCGTTGGCTCGCACGAACGCATCGGCATTTTCCGCGTCTTCGGCCGCGATGCCGGCTACACAGCGCTGTATACCGCCTACGTCACCTCGGTCCGCTGCTGCATTCCCGAATATAAAGTGGACTTGCCGAAGCTGATTCACATGCTGGTGGACGATAAGCAGAACAACCCCAGCAATTATGCCCTGGTGATCCTTTCGGAAGGCGCGGAGTGGGAAGGCTATACCGTGAAGGAATACGGCGAAGCCGACGCCTTCGGCCATCGCAAGAAGATGAGCGTGGCCGAAGACCTGAGCAACGAAATTAAGAACGCCACCGGCGAGGAAACCATCGTCAGCGACCTCACGTACGATCTCCGCTCCGGCAGCGCCGATTTCGTGGACCGCATGGTGGCCTCCACTTTCGCCGGCATGGCCATGGACGCCATCGAGGCCGGCAAGTTCGGACAGATGTGCGCCATCAACAACGGTTGCTACGCCATGGTGCCCATCCCCGATCCGAAGCTCGGACCGCGCAGGGTGGACATCGCCAACATGTACAACACCGAGCGCTACCGTCCGGTCTACGATCGCAAGGTGGGCCTGCCCATTTTCCTGACGCGGGCATAAGTTGGACTGGAAGCGCCTGTTTTCGAACCGGCCGCGCGCGCAGCTCACGCCGGAACTGCGCGCGCGCATTCAATCCTCCTTCGACCAGGCATCTCACGACGAAGAGCATTTCCCGTCTACGATCGACCCGCGCATCTATCACGTCAAGCTGATTCGCGAGCACCTCGGGCCGCTCGCCGGCAAGCGTGTGCTCGATGTGGGCTGCGGCAAAGGCCGCTTCGCCCGCGTGCTCCGCGAACAGGAACCGCATGCGGAGCTCTGGGGTCTGGATATCTCCGAAGCCATGCTCCGCTTTGTCCCCGAAGGCATCCGGACGCGCGCCGGATCGATGACCGAACTCCCCTTCGAGGGAGATTTCTTCGACGGCGCCTACGCCACCGAATCGCTGGAGCACGCCGTCGAGATCGAAAAGGCGGTGAGCGAGATCTGCCGCGTGGTGAAAACCGGAGGCCGCATCGCCATCATCGACAAGAATGCCGAACAATGGGGCAAACTCGCCACGCCCGAATGGGAGCGCTGGTTCACCCGCCGTGAGCTTGAGCGCCTCCTCCGCAGCCACTGCCGGGAAGTCTCCAGCCGTCCGATTTCCTACTGGGAGGACGTCGCGCCCGACGGTCTCTTCCTCGCCTGGCTGGCGGTGAAATAAGAATTCTCACGCCGGCGCCAGGCTCCGCGGGAAAAAACCCGCAGCGATTCTATGCGATTCTCTGCGCCGCTGCGTGAAAAGGCTTTTCCCGGGTTACCATGGAGACTTCTATGCCTTACCAGTGGCTCGAGATGCGCATTACCGAGGAAAGCGACCGCCGGCGCAAGGAGGCGGATACTCTGGAGCGCCTTCCGCGCGTGATGGACGAAGTGCACCACGCGATCGCCGGTTGCGTGGAGGCTTATGCCGCGGCTTTCGGCAAAGAATCCATCGAGCTCAGCTATTTTCTGCGCAAGCTCCGCATCACCCTCCGCGAGCAGAAGGAAGGCAAGTGGGAAAAGTCCGGCAAAATCGAAATCACCACCATCCCCAAGCCTCCCAGCATCCACATCGACCGCAATGGCGACGTCTTCGATATCGCAGTGGGTCTTTTGTCGGAAGATAAGATCTACTATAAGGACGGCGAAAAGTTCCTCAGCGAGGAGGAACTGACGCGCCGCATTCTCGATCGCGCTCTCTTCCCCAAGCTTGGCGCGGAAACTTAATTCACCGTGAAATCGAAATATGCATGGTGGGTGGCGCCAGTGGCCAGGTTTTTCATGACTACCAGCAGCTGGTACTTCCCCGCCCGCAAGGAAACGGGTTGCGAGAACTCCGGGCCGGTGGGGTCCGCTCCTTTGAGGTGAACGATTTTCCCCTGGGGGGTGAGCACTTCTTCGAGTAGATGATACCGGTCGCCCGGCGAATCCAACGGTACGTGTACCGTCACGTTCCCCGGACCGGTTTGTTCCACGCGCACGCCGATTTGCACTCCTGGTTCGAGCGGCTGGGCCGTTGCGGCCAACGCTTCGATCTCGTATTGCAGATCTTTGCGGGCGGATTCGGACGCCCTTTCCTCTTCCTGTTGTTTGGCCACCAGCTGGTCCAGTTGGACCCGCGACGCTTGCAACTGTTGCATCCGGGAGATCAGTTCCTGTTGGAGGCGCGCCGCGTTGGCAGTGTCCTGCTGATTCGGCAGTGCTTCCTGTAGTTGCCGCGCCGTCTCCGCGAGTTGCTTCCGTAGCTGCTCCAGTTGGCGAGAGTTTGCGTCCTCCCCCAACACCGAGGCCTGTTCCTCTTGCCGCCCCTGTGCGATCTGTTGGTTCAGTGCGGCCAGCTTCGATTGCAACTGCTGCAAACGAGACTGAGTTTCCTGCCCGGAGCGGCGCGGGTTCCCGGCTGACTCCGCCAACTGCTTCCGTAACACCTGGAACTGTGGATCGGCGTCCGCGCGCGGATCCTTCGTCATGCGATATTCGCCGCTTCCATTCGAATCCTGGAAGTCCACCACCACATTGTTTCCCACGCCTTCAATATGCTTGTACGTCCATTCGATTTTGCTTCCGTCAAAGCTGGCGATCGAGTCCGGCGGGCCGTACATGACATAAATCCGGCCGCGGTCGGTTTTCCATCCCGGAATGGCGGTTGTGAAATTCTGGTTGGCGTAGGCCATCCGCCGCTCGTGCTCCGCTTTCGCCGCGGCCCCGCCCCTCGCCTGCCAGAACTGCTCAATGAAGTTCTCGCGTTGGGAGTCGGCCGTCAGGCTTTGAAATACGCCACGCTCTTGCGGGGTAATGATGTAGGCCACGTCATCGTTGAGCCATTTCCGGTATTGCGCGGGCATCGGTGACGGGTCTTTCGTCATCTGGTAATCGCCCGTGCCGTCCCGGTCCACAAATTCGACCAGGACATCTCTCCCGATACCCTCGATGTACTTGTAGCGCCACAGTTGGTTGGGGTGCGGGTTCGAAGCGCTCACCGCGGAATGGTCGTCTATCTCGTCCGGCGGGCCATATACGATGTACATCCGTCCGCGGTCGGTCTTCCATCCCGCCACGCTGCCCGCAAAATGTTCGTTCGTGAAAGCAATGCGGCGGTAGTGCTCTTCCCGCATCTCGTTCTCCTCAGTCCCGGGAGTAGGATCGCGCCGCTTCCAGAATTGCTCGATGAAATTTTCGCGCTCGGCGTCGCTCCCAAGTGCCAGAAAGGCCGCCCGCTCCTCGTCGGAAATGATATAGGCCACATCTTCGGTAAGCCACTTTTTATAGGGCGTGGACAACCCGTTCGCCGGCGCCTGCTCGGTTTGGACCGCGACAGCGGCCGCCATCGCAATCCGCGCCGGGGGAGCGATCGGGTGCGCGTGCCGCGCCTTCGGCAGTCGAGCTGGCAGCGCCGTCAATGCCGCCGCGAACAGCACCAGCAGCACCGCCGCCGATGCCGCCGGCGCCACCGACGCCTGCGCACCGCGCGGTTCCATGGTCAACCGGCGAATCCGTTTCATGACATTCCCTCCAGTGGCCGCCATCGCGGCCTGCGGCACGAGCGCGCGCCGGTCTTCCAGCACCGCCAGCGTCGCCGCATAAGCCCGCGCATCGCCCATCAGTTCCACCACGCGGTCGTCGCAGCAATTCTCCCGCTCGGCGCGCACCACGCGCGACACCCACCACACCGCCGGATGGTAGAACAGCAGCCCTTCCACCAGCGATTGCAGCAGATTCACCACGTAATCCCGGCGCGCCACGTGCGCCAGCTCATGCAGCAGAATCCATTCCACCTGCGCTACCGACAGTCCCGTGAGGCACCCGAGCGGCAGCAGGATCGCCGGGCGAAGATAACCGAGCAGCACGGGTGTATCCGTAAAACACGATTCCAGCAGAGCCACCGGGCGTGACAGGCGGATGCTCGCGGCGAGACGGTCGAGCCGCGCCTGCCATTCCTCCGGCGCGGCGCAAACTCCGCGACGCCGCAAGCGCCGCACCGCCGCCCATCCTGCCAATCCTCGCGCACAAAAGAACGCCACGCCCAGCAGCCACAGCGGCACCAGCCACGCCAAATGATCCAGGAGCATCGCCCAAGAAAATCGCGCGGCCGGAACCGCAATCGGACCGTCCGACAGCGGCACCGCGGCCCAACGCAGCGGCGCTGCCGCCGACACCGGACGCAGCCACCAGACCGCCGCCAGTGTGCCCGCGAAAGCCGCCGGCATCGCCGCCAGAACCACGCAAGCCGCCGCGTAGCGCTGCCGAGCGGGCTCGCCGCGGAGCACGCGCAGCGCCGCCGCCAGCACCATTCCCAGTAGCGCGCCTTCCCACAGGAAATGCACCAGCGTCCAGCCGAGCGCGCGCGCGAACGGCGTATGAATCCACGCTGCCAGTAAACTCATGACTTCCCCTTTTCGTACTCTTCCAGAAATTTGCGCAGTTCGGCGAGTTCCGCGGGCGAGGCACGATGCGCCGATAGCGCTCCCAGCATGAGGCTCGCGGCAGATCCCCCGAAGGCCCGCTGTAAAAGGTCCCCGGCTAATTGTTTCTGAGTCCATTCACGCGGCCGCGCAGCGGAATAAATATGCGCGCGCTGTTTTTCGTCGCGCTTCACCAGGCCTTTTTCGGCCATGATCTGAAGCGTTTTCAGTACCGTGGTGTATTGCGTCGGTTTGCGCCGCGCGATGGTCTCGTGCACGTCGCGGACGGTGCTCGGGCCGAGGCTCCAAAGCACGGTGAGGATTTCCAGTTCGGCGTCGGTGGGCCGGGGCGGTTCGTTTGCTCTCGACATCTACGAAGACTTTACTACGATAGCATTCGTGAGTCAAGCCCGGGATGCTTCTTGGAGAGCGGCACGGAGCCGCGGCCGGGTATCCCTCCGCTCGGTAATTTTTTAATGCGCTGCATCGCCCACTTCAACTCCTATGACGAACCGCGGCAGGACTTCGAGGTCGCCGCCAAACGACCAAGGCACACCTGTCTAACATGATGCCCGGCACTCGGGAATTTAATGGAATAAGTAAATTGGGACCGATTACATATATATCCACCCATGAACGCCGGTTATGGTACTCTCAAACTGAATGTAATAGCACAGTGGTTTGGAAGTAAGAGAAGCCATTCAGTTTCCTGCCTGCCGGGTCCGGCTCACCGCCAATGTCTCCTTTCAGATGCCAGCTAAAACGCAGGGCTGGCGACATGTTAGACAGCGGCAGGAACCGTCACCACGTAACAAGTTTTGCTAAACGCAACTTTGTAAGCGTTGTCTGAGCGGGCGAAAATGTAGAGATTTCCGGCATGTAGAGAAATCTAGTAGATTTTATAAGATTTTTCTTTACATCTATCCGTTTTGCCTTATTATGAAGGCAAAGCACTCAGGGTTGGGAGTGAGAACTATTACTGCGGGCGGTTGCAATCGCCCCGCGGAGCGGTTCGAACCACGGATCACTACCCTTCCTGAAGGCCGGAGGAAATCATGGATCTGGAAAAAGTTCTCGCCGATCTCCGCTTCGAACGTGCCCAGTTAGCGTCGGCAATCGAATCGTTAGAGAAGTTGTTCTCTAACCGGCGGAGGAAGGGTAGACCTTCACGTTCGGCAACACCTCACAGCGAATCCCGAGAAGAACATCCGATGGGGGCAGCCGTCAAACGCACCTTGGTTGCCGAGTCAGGTGTTTGACTCTCCGGCTCATTCTAAAGGGCCGGACCGAGGTTTTATGCAGGAGTTGCGGCCGCGGCCATCACTGCCGGATCAACCATGAGTGTCCCCTCAATCGGTAAGTTCGCCGACCAAGGTTCTCTGCAAGCGATCCTGGCGCAGCCGCGCTGGACCGGGGATCGCGGGCGCTTGCCGCAAAACCATGTGGCATCGCCGACGTATATGGCCCCCGTGTTTTACTCGAGATCGTGTTTCTTCAGAGTGGGACGGTCATCCGGCGACGTCGCCCCCGGATCGTCCACTTTGCCGTCTGCGTCGCGGCGCCGCAATACCGGATGAGTGGCGTCCTGCGCTTTGCGTTTGGCATCGCGCGCGATCAGCCGCTCGCGGACTTCGGTGTACTCCGAAGTGCTCACCACGTACTCCTCCCGCGCCGGCAGAATCCTCTGAATTTCCTGCTCGGTCCGGTTGATGCGGTCGGAATCCATGGGGTGCGTCCCCAGCAAACGGGCCACGGCGCCGGGTTGCGTCTTCTGGAGCGCGTCCAGTTTCTCGAGAATGCTGACGGCGCCCGTCGGATCGTACCCCGCGGCGTACATGTACTGCACACCCAGATAGTCGGCTTCGGATTCGTCGTGGCGGCTGAAGCTCAAAAACGTCATCGGGATGGCGGCGTTCGCAGCCTGGCGGGCGGCCCATCCACCCAATGGCCCGAGTAGAATGCCCGGGACGATGCCGGCGGCTTTGGCCATCTGCTGCTCCGATGCCCGGCACGTCATATGCCGTGCCGCCACGTGGGCAATCTCGTGCGCCAGGGCGCCGGCGAATTCGTCCTCTTCGCTCGCCAGTTTGATCAGACCCGTGTACACGAACACGTAGCCGCCCGGCAGCGCGAAGGCGTTCAGCTCGTCGCCATCGATCACCCGAAACGTGAACGGCACCTTGGCATCCGAGTTCCGCACCAGATTCTGGCCCACGCGATTCACGTACTCGGAGAGAATCGGGTCGTCATTGAGCTTCGATTCGCGCGCCACTTCGTCCGCCAGTTGCTTGCCCCAGGCCATTTCCTTGTCGATGGAGTAGAAGTTGAGGCACTTGCCGACATTGCGATCGCCGATCTGGTTAGGATCGTCCTTCTTGTTTTTCTGGTCCGAGGCAAATGCCCCGGCAGCCAAGGCGATCGAAAGAATGGCGCTGAATATCGGCTTCATGGTGGCTCCGCGAGCCCTATTCTCGTATTGTAAAGGGAATGGACGCTTCCGCAAACGTAAAGTTTCCGTCTCAGGTGGCCCTTTGGGATCAATATGCCCATCAATTTCCCGTCCGCGACCGCCTGATCTATCTGAACCACGCGGCCGTCGCGCCGCTCTGTAAGCCCGCCGCCGACGCCATGAAACATCTGGCCGACGATTGTCTGAACTTCGGCAGCCGGCACTACGACCAGTGGCTTGATGCTTACGACGGCCTGCGCGCCGGCGCCGCCCGACTCATTAATTCCGAGCCTTCGGAGATTGCGTTAGTGAAGAACACATCGGAGGGCATCGCCACGGTCGCCATGGGGCTCGACTGGAAAACCGGCGACCGCATAGTGGCATTTCGCGAGGAATTTCCCGCTAATTATTACCCCTGGAAGCGCCTGGAAGAGCGTGGAATTGCGGTTACCTGGCTTTCCGTGGAAGATCCATTGGAGAAAATCGCCGATGCCGCTCGCGGCGCGAGACTCCTGGCGATCAGTTTTGTGCAATTTCTGTCCGGATATCGCGCGCCGATTCAAGCAATAGGTGAAATTTGTCACGCTAATCACTGCATTTTCCTGGTAGATGCCATTCAGGGACTCGGCGCTTTCCCGCTCGACGTCCGGGCCTGCCATATAGACGCCCTCGCGGCCGATGGACACAAATGGCTCCTGGGGACCGAAGGGTGCGGCATCTTATACATAAACCACGCACTTCAAGAGCGCGTCGAACCCGTGGAATTCGGCTGGACCAACGTCGCCGGGTACAACGATTATGGCTCTCGCGACATGGCCCTTCGCCAGGACGCGGGAAGGTTTGAGTGTGGAACGCTAAATACTATAGGTTGCTTTGGTTTAAGGGCATCAATTGAGTTTTTACTGGAGGTTGGGCCAGGAAAAATAGCCCCGGTTGTCCAAAATTTAGGCGATCGGATTGCAGCGGGCGTTGTGGAGAAAGGTTATGAACTGTTAGGCACCCGCACGGCGGAAACCGGCGCCGGAATCGTGAGCTTTCGTAAAGCCGGCATGGAAGCCGTGGAAATTGTGCGGAAACTGTCAGCTAAAGGCATTGCCGTAGCGCCCCGCGCCGGTTGGATCCGGACATCCCCCCATTTTTATATTTCGCCGGCGGATATCGATCAAATGCTGGCGGAGCTGCCGTAGGCCGCAGGCGACGGTGCGGCAATCGACGCTTCCCCCGAGGAGGTCCTCTGAAACGTTCCCCGCGCTGGACTGGTTGCATTCCCGAGGAGGTCCTCAGAGCAGTGACTTCGGCGCGGGGGCGACTATACCGGAAACCTCGCTACCGAGGCACTGGATTCGCGGTTTCAAGGGCGCGGCGCTTCGCGGGGACGTTATATTATAGGGAATGTCCCCAGGCCGGGTGGTCGTTGTATTGTCCCTTTGCTGGATCTGCTCGATTCCGGCACGGGCGCAACGCTACGCCGAACTCGTCGGGCAGGTGCTCGACCCGTCACAGGCGGGCATCACCGGTGCGGTAGTCACCGTGGTGGATGAGGACACCGGATTCCGCCGCCAGGTGCTCACTGAAACGGGCGGCACCTATGCGGTCGGAACGCTGGCGCCTGGCAGCTATAAGGTCAGCGTGCGCCGAGACGGATTCGGCACCGTGGTGCAGTTCGGCGTGCGGCTGGCCTCGGAAGCGCCCACACGGCTCGATTTCAAGCTGGCGGTCAGTAGTTTCAGCGATAGTGTCACGGTCATCGGCACCGCACCCATGCTTGACCGCGCCGACGCTTCCACCGGCGGCCAATTCGATTCCGACGAATTCTCGCACCTGCCGCTCAATGCGCGCGGCATGCTCACGCTGTTCGAACTCATCCCCGGCACCAGCGTGGTGCCCGCCACGCGCGGCGATGCCGGCCAGTTCAGCACCAACGGCATGCGCGCCAATACCAATTACTTCACCCTGGATGGGGTGAGCGCCAACGTGGGGGTCAGCGCCGGGGGCCTGCCGGCGCAATCCACCGGCGGCGCGCTGCCGGTGATGAGTGCGTTCGGCAGCCTGGACTCGCTCATTTCCACTGAGGACATGCAGGAATTCCGCCTGCAAAGCTCCACCACCGTCGCCGAATTCGGACGGATGCCGGGAGCCAGTATCGCCATCAACAGCCGCGCCGGCTCGGAACAGTTCCACGGCGCCACGCTCTTCCGCTTTCGTAATACCTTCCTCACCGCCAACGACTGGTTCGCCAATCGCGGAGGAGACGCGCGCGCGCCGCTGCATTACGAAGATGCCGCGCAATCGGTGGGTGGCCCCATCAAGCGGAACCACACTTTTTTCTTTCTCTCGTTTGAGAACATCAACCTCAACGAGCCCTTCGTCTGGGAGCAGGCGGTGCCGTCCATCCAGGTGCGCGGCGTGCTGCTGACTACGGTCCAGCCGCTGACGAATCTTTTCCCGGAACCGAACGGACCGGTACTCGGCCAGAACGGGTACGCGGATTGGCTGGGGCAGTTCAACCGTCCCGCCAGCCTGACCTCCGGCAGCGCGCGCATCGATCAGGCCCTCACCCCGCGCCTCACGCTCTTTGGCCGCTTCGCCGATTCGCCTTCCGCGGCCCAGTTCGGCACGCCGGAAGTGAACCATCTGGAACTCGGCTCTGAAACCCTGACGCTGGGCCTCAATGCGCGCCCCACGGCTCACAGCGTGCTCGATTTTCGCGCGAACGAATCGCAGTCCACAGCCGATTCGGTGTGGACCCAAAGCACGCAATCGGCCACCCCCGGCTGCACGCTTCAACCGCTGGTCTCGGCCATTCTCAACAACGCCCCCCTTTCCTGCAATTTCCTGCTGCGCTTCACCATCAATGGCGTCGGGCAGGTGGTCACGGGAAATGAAGGCATGCGACGGGAGCGGCAGTTTCAAACGGTCTCGACCGCGGCCCTCGAAAAGACGCACCACGCCCTCAAATTCGGCATCGATTACCGCCGCATGCTTTCCATCCGGCGCGATGCCGCCGATTCTTATGGAATCACGGCCAACAGCATCCTCGATCTCAACAATCCCACTACCTGGTGGGTAGCGAAGCTCGCGGCGGCGGATGAATCGTTAGCCGTCCAGGAATTCTCGGCGTGGGCGCAGGATACCTGGCAAGTTTCCAACCGGCTGACCGTAGCCGGCGGGCTGCGGTGGGAGTTCAGTCCGCCGCCTCCGTTATCGACGCCGCAGAACTTCTTGAGCTACTCCACGGGGCTGTTGAGCCCGCAACCGCAGCGGTCGTTATGGCCTCGCGCCTATGGCGATTTCGCTCCGCGCCTCGGCCTGGCGTACCGGCTCGACAAGCAGGGCGCAACCGTGGTGCGCGCGGGCGCGGGGTTGTACTACGACTCCAGCGTGAGCATCGCGACCTCGGCCATCAACGCCGGCCCGCTGAACGGCGCCGGGCTTTCCAACCGCGGCAGCGGCTTTCTGGCGCCGGGAAACATCGCTTACGGATTCGCGCCCAATCTGCAACTGCCACAGGTCATCCAGTGGAATGTTTCGCTCGAGCACGGCTTCGACGCACATGACGTGGCGTCTCTGGGCTATGTCGGATCCACGGCCAATCATCTGCTTCGCACGCAGATGAGCGACACCGCCAACATCAACAACTACGCCGTCGTCACGACCAATCTTGGCGGGTCCGATTATGACGCCTTGCAGGTTCAATACCGGCGCCATGTCACTTTGGGTTTGAACGCGATGGCGTCCTACGTATGGTCGCACTCGCTGGATAACGATTCGAGCGACGCGTTCCTGCTGTGGTCGGGCGAACGCGCTTCGGCGGCCGGCGACCATGCCTCTTCCGATTTCGATGTCCGGCACGCGTTTACCACGGCGCTGACCTATGCCTTCCCGGCGCGCGCGGCGCACGGTTTCACCAATCACCTGCTGAGCGGCTGGGAGGTAGACTCCATCCTGCACGCGCGCAGCGGTTTTCCGATCACGATTCTGGACTCGGAGGACAGCGTCGGCTTGAGCCTGGCAAACGCATTCCGTCCCGACTGGGTGTATGGGCAGCCGTTGTGGATCGCCAACCCCCACGCCCCCGGCGGCAGGACTCTGAATCCGGAGGCTTTTGCCGCCGTCGCCGCGCCGCCGGGAGAGCCCGGAATCCAAGGCACGCTGGGCCGGAACGTCACCGCCGGATTCGGGATGTGGCAACTGGACCTGGCGTTGAAACGCGAATTCCGCATCAAGGAAAGATTGGGGCTCGAGCTGCGGCTGGATGGATTCAACGCGCTCAACCATCCGGACTTTGGCGACCCCGTGAAATTCCTGGATAGCCCGCTTTTCGGACTCTCCACATCGCTTCTGAATACCGAGCTGGGAACCGGCAGCCCGGGAAGCGGTCTGGCTCCTGCCCTACAGACCGGCGGTCCGAGAGAGGTGCAGGCGGCAATCCGGCTTCATTTCTAAGGCGAGTGGAAGCGGCCAAACCCGCGTCAAATCGCGACATCCGGCTAAATACAGGATGCAGCCAAGATTAGATTGGCGGCCCTGCCATGCGGCCGAGATCCGGCTGGTTCTCGGAAGGTGGAACCCGGAAAAAGGAGCTCTTGAAAGATGAACTGGACGTGGACACCTGTCATGCCCCCCCGGTTGAAGGTGTGGGATGCGCTCGAAAAGGTAAAACCCGTATGAAGTTTTAGAAATGTTAATTCTCCCGCCGATAAGTAATGTGTGCGACTCCCTATCGGAGCAATCTGCCTTGCCGGATTAGCCGGCACGTTCTGCGCCTGCTCCCATGCCCCCACGAACCGAACGGGCAAAGTCTCCATCGCCGATTTGCGCTCCGGCTCTTTGCCCGTGGCAGTAAGCGTTTGCGTGGAAGGGGTATCCACATACACCGACATCTTCACGGGAGTCCTGGTTTTGCAGGATGCGACCGGCGGCATGCGGTTCGGGAATCTCCGCTTAGTGGGCGATCTGCCCGGCCAAAAGGTTGAAGTGTGCGGAGAGACGCGAGTGGGTGCGAGCGGCATGTCCCTGGCCAATCCGCGGGTCAGGATCCTGGGGGCCGGGAAACTGCCGGCGCCGCCTTTGGCCACGGTGGCGGAATGGTCGCGCCATGCGGTGGACTGGCAGTGGGTGGAAATTCGTGGTTTGGCCTATGCGGAAACCGTCGATCACCTTTCGAACGTGAGCCTGCACATGGTCTCCGAGGGCCGCCGGATTCGCGTCTACATCATGGGTGTCGCCGACCCGCCAATCTTCGCATCGCTTATGGGATCGCGGGTGCGGGTGCGCGGCGTGGCCACGCGTCCGGCCGATGGCGACAAGAGCGCCGACCTGGTCCTGGCTTGCCCCAGCAGAAGATTAGTAACGGCCGAGAACGGCCCGGCTCCGCTTCCTCCTCTCATCGCGGTGGAGAAGGCCGTCCGCCTGGCTGGTGCGGTTCCGGGCCTGCGCGTACATTTGCACGGATCCATCACGGCCGAAGACGCGGGCCAGACGTTGTGGTTCCACGACGCCACCGGCCGTCTGCCGCTTAAACTCACGCCCGTGCAGCTCGCCGAGGCCGAGAACTCCGACATTACCGCTTTTCCGGTGCGGGATGGCGCCAGTGTGACACTGGAAGGCCCGGTGGTGGTCCGCGAACAAGCGCCCGTCAAGCACGATCTGATTACCACGGTACGCGGCGTTCACGCGCTTACTCCTACGGAGGCTGCGTTGCGCACGCCGGTATCGCTCCGGGTG
>Ga0335072_10002103_pt1 | contig 31394 bp, 23 predicted proteins | sample Lox_Sample_21_FD_206725 | JGI IMG/M metagenome (GOLD analysis project Ga0335072, IMG submission 206725) | Soil microbial communities from Loxahatchee National Wildlife Refuge, Florida, United States - Lox_Sample_2.1 | ecosystem: Environmental > Terrestrial > Soil > Wetlands | place: USA...
ACGGCGTCTTCAGGACGAATTGCACTTCGGGATGCGCCAGCGCGTAGTGCGTGACGAGCGACGCGATGTGGCCGAGCTCGGTCGTTTCGGATTTCAGGAATTTGCGCCGCGCCGGCACGCAGTAAAAGATGTCTTCGACGGCGATCGACGTTCCCGGGGGTACGCCCACCGGCTTCACGCCGATCAGTTTGCCGCCTGCGAATTCGATGCGCGTTCCCTGCTCGTCTTCCGGCAGCCGCGTCTCGAGCACCAGCCGCGCAATCGATGCAATTGACGGCAGCGCCTCGCCGCGAAAGCCAAGCGTCGCGATCGAGAGCAGGTCGTCCGCGGTGCGCAGCTTCGACGTCGCGTGGCGCTCGAAGGCCAGTAGCGCATCGTCGTGGTTCATGCCGCTGCCATCATCGATCACGCGAATCAGCCGCTTGCCGCCCGATTCCACTTCGATGCGAATCGAGCGCGCGCCCGCGTCCAGCGCGTTTTCGAGCAGCTCCTTGACCACCGACGCCGGTCGCTCGACCACCTCGCCCGCCGCAATCTTGTTCGCGACGTTTTCCGCCAGTATCCGTATCCGGCTCACGCGGGTCCCTCTTTAGGAGGCCGGGGCTTCAGCCCCGGCGCACTGGACGACGAAACAAGGGCTTTAGCCCCTGAAGTTACAGGCAAGTATCGCTGAGGCACAGGATCGAGCGCGAATCTACCACTCGCAGATGAATAGGGGCAATCTTCCGGCCTCACGACAAGCCTGGCTCGAACCGGATTCATTCGAATGTAATTGACCTTCAACCGCCAGTCAGCAAGATCGCGGATCGTCCAATCGTAAAACCCTTCTTGCCAGATTTCCATTCTTTGCGCCCGCTGCTTGTGAATCGCGTGAGAGCTGCCGCCCTTGATTAGCTGAACTGCCTTTTCAAGACTGGTCGTGGCAGAAGGCGTCAGGAGGATGTGAATGTGATTCGGCATGACAACAAATTCATGAAGCAGATATGCCCCGCGTCCGCGGTGATTCATCATGGTTTGCAAGAGAATCTCGGCATTCTCGGTCACCTGGAAAACGGAGTGGCCCTGCCAGCACCTCGTCGTGACGAAGTAGGAGCTGCCGGGAGCCGTTCGATGCCGCGGAGTCGCCATCAGACAATTCCTTCAGGGGCTAAAGCCCTGTCTACTCACGCGTTCGTACGCCGGGGCTGGAAGCCCCGGCCTCCTAAAGAAAAATCGTATCTGCGTCGGAGCCGAAGCTCCGACCCCCCTAAAAACCCGGTTTTCTTCGACTGCGATGATATCCCTATTTCTTTTCTGCTTCCTTGATGGCAATTCCCAATTCATCAAGCTGCGAAACATCGACGTCCGACGGCGACTCCGCCATCAAGTCTTGCGCCTTGGCGGTTTTCGGGAACGCGATCACCTCGCGCAGCGATTTCTCCTGCGCGAGCAGCATGGCGATGCGGTCGATGCCGAGCGCGATGCCGCCGTGCGGCGGCGTGCCATACGTGAGCGCGTCGAGGAAGAAGCCGAAGCGGTGCCGCGCCTGCTCATCCGTCAAGCCGAGCGCCTTGAAGAGGCGCGCCTGCACGTCCTGCCGGTGAATTCGAATGCTGCCTGATCCGAGCTCGTTGCCATTCAACACTAGGTCGTAGCCCTTCGACCGGCACTCCCACGGCGCGGTTTCGAGCTTCTCGATATCCTCTTCGACAATTCCAGTGAACGGGTGCTGCGCGCTCACCCAGTGCTTTTCGGTTTCGCTCCATTCGAAGAGCGCGAAACCGGTAATCCAAAGAAATTCCCACTTGCTGCGATCGATTAGGTTCAATTTGTCGCCGAGGTGCAGGCGCAACTGCCCGGCAACGCCGAGCGAAGTATCGCTGTGCTCGATCTGTTCTTTCGCCGCCACAGCGACGATCAGGTCGCCGGGTTTCGCGCCGAGTTCCGTGGCGAGTTTCTTGAGCCCCTCCACGCCGAGATTTTTCTCGAGCGGCGAGACGATTCCCTCCGCGGTAACTTTCACCGTATAAATGCCGCGCGCGCCCGCGCCTTTCGCGAATTCCGCAAGCTCGTCGAGTTGCTTGCGCGACCACGCCGCCGCGCCCGGCGCGACCACCGCCTGCACGTTGCCCTCGATATGCAGCACGGCCCGCGCCGGCTCGAAATGCTGCGTCACGTTGTGCAGGTCCATGCCGAAGCGCAGGTCGGGCTTGTCCGAGCCGTAACGCCGCATCGCGTCCTTGTAATCGAGGTGGCGGAATGGACCCTTCGCCGTCACTCCGACCACCGCGCAGGCGCGTTCCATCACTTTTTCGATGGCCTCGAAAATATCCTGCTGCCGCGGGAACGACATCTCCAAGTCGAGCTGCGTAAATTCCGGCTGGCGGTCGGCGCGCAGGTCCTCGTCGCGGAAGCAACGGACGATCTGGTAGTAGCGGTCCATGCCGGAGATCATCAGGATCTGCTTGAAAATCTGCGGCGATTGCGGCAGCGCGTAAAACTGCCCATGATGAACGCGGCTCGGCACGAGATAGTCGCGCGCGCCCTCGGGTGTCGAGCGCGTAAGCATCGGCGTTTCGATCTCGAAGAAGCCCTGCCCGTCGAGCGATTTGCGGATTTCGAGAACGATGCGATGCCGCAGCTCGATATTCGAGTGCAGGCGCGGGCGCCGCAGATCGAGATAGCGGTAACGCAGCCGGGTCTCTTCGCTCGCGGTCACTTCGTCTTCGATCGCGAAAGGCGGCGTCTTCGCGTTGTTCAGTATGTGCAGGCGCGTGGCCAGCACTTCGACTTCGCCTGTCGCGATTTCGGGATTCGATTTCTGCCGCCGCAGGACGCGCCCTTCGATCGCGACCACAAATTCCGACCGCAGAGTCTCGGCCTTTGCGTGCGCCTCCGGGTGCAGCTCCTTGTTGAACACGATCTGGGCAATACCTGCGCGGTCGCGCAGGTCGATGAAGATCAGCTGGCCAAGGTCTCGCCGCCGATGCACCCAGCCCATCAGGACGACCTCTTTGTCCGCGTCCACGGCGCGCAAGGCGCCGCAGTATTGTGTTCGCTTTAGATTGCCGAGACTGTCGAACACGTCCGTTGTCCCTCGCTTCTAGGTTCGTCGCTCTGATTCGAGATACTCGAGCAGATCATTCTCATTCAATTTTGTCTGTTCCGCGTTTGCAAGCCGCTTCAGCGTGTACGTGCCAGACGCCACCTCATCTTCGCCGATAATCAACGCGTAGCGCGCGCCCAGCTTATCGGCGAGGCCTAGCGATTTCTTGAATTTCATCTCCTCGGGCGGCAGCTCGACGCCGAGGCCGCAGTCGCGCAGCTTACGCGCAATCGCCACCGCCGTCGGATAAGTTTTCGCACCCATCCACGCGATGTACACGGCCAGCCCCGGCAGCTTCGGCACGTTGGCGCCTTCCTGGATCGAGAGAATCGCGCGGTCCGTGCCGATGGCGAAGCCGATGCCTTTCGTTGGCGGCCCGCCCAGCAGTTCGACTAGCCCGTCGTAGCGCCCGCCTCCACACACAGCATTCTGCGAGCCAAGCCCTGCGGCAGTCACTTCGAATGTGGTGCGCGTGTAGTAGTCGAGCCCGCGCACCAGCCGCCAGTTTTCTTCGTAGGCGACGCCGCGCAGCTTCAGTTCGTCCTTGAGCTTCGCGAAATGCTCGCGGCAGGCGTCGCACAGGTGGTCCGAGATGCGCGGCAGCGCCTCGATGATCGCCTGCTCCTCCGGCAGCTTCGAATCGAGCACGCGCAGCGGATTCGTCTCGATCCGGCGCTGGCTGTCCGGCCCGAGTTTGTCGCTCACCTTGCGCAGTTCCTCGCGAAGCAGTTCGACGTATTTCGGCCGGCACTCTTTGCACCCAATCGAATTGACGTAGAGCTTCGTATTCGCCAGCCCCACGCGGCGAAACAGTACAAGGAGCATCTCGAGCACTTCGGCGTCGATCGCCGGCGCATCCGATTGCCCCAGCACCTCCGCGCCCACTTGATAGAACTGCCGGTAGCGCCCCTTCTGCGGTCGCTCGCGCCGAAACATCGGCCCCGCATAGTAGAGCTTCACATTGCCCGGCAGCGTGTGCATTCCGTGCTCGATATAGGCACGCGCCACGCCAGCTGTCGCTTCCGGCCGCAGGGCGATGGATTGACGTGGCTCGTATCCGGGAATGTCAGCAACCTCGATTTCAACGTCATTCGCTTCCGCCAACTGCCGAACGAATGGGGATGGCTCCTCTGCGAAAACGAAGAGAAGCCTCGCCGGGGTGCCGACCGGAAAGTGTTCCGCGAATATCTTTCTGTATCGCCTTATTTGGTCGGTTGAGTCTTGGGACAGGGTTCTGCGCTTGAATTCAATGACCGTGGTGGTTTGACCGCGTCGCACCACAAGATCAGGCCGTTGATCGCTAAACACGGCCTCGCGGTCCGCCTTGCTAAATTCCCCCAGATGCTTCGAGATCCACCACTTCTGCAGTTGAGACGTGACAGGAGCACCTTCCTCCCATGTGAACATTTCTTTCGAAACGATGTCGGTTTCGGCCCCGATTGACTTCGCAAACAGATCCGTCTCCTCGAACGTCGGCAGGCGGATTTCGCCGAAGCCGTAAGTTTCAAACACCTCGCGCGCGGTGCGCTCGAACCAATTCCACAGCGCCGAATCCGGCGGCAGGATGTCGCGCGTGCCTTTGATGGCCCTAAATTGTCGCTTCTCAGACATTTCTAGCCGGAAATCCCCGAAGAAAAGTCATGCGAACATAGTAGCAGGGAGGCTCGCCGATGCAAGCGCGTCGCCCGCCCTCTTGGAGCTATCGTCTCGCAGAAAAACACAGGCTCAAATCGGACGACGAGCGCTTCGCGTTTCATCATTTGAAACGTCTATCTCCCCCATCAAAACGTTGCATTTTACGAATTCTATACTTACGTATAACCTCCGGCCCTCTAGTTTCCGTTGTTCCCACTCTTCAAAGGAGAGTCTACATGGCCGAAAAAACAACGGGTGAGATGAAGACTACCTTAGGGGTGACCGGGTTAACGTTTAACGCCATGGCGCTGATCGCACCCGGTGCATTCCTTTGGCTCACCTTTTACGCACAGGCTACGGAAGGCAACACGTCGCCCTCGATGTGGAGCGGCATCGTCTTCGCCTTGCTGCTTTGCCTGGCGACAGCCGTTTCGTACGCGGAATTGTCAAAGCTCTACCCGGGCACGGGGAGTTCGTACTACTTCGCCGAGCAGGCGTTCTTGAACCACGATAAGGCCTGGAAATACGCGCGGCTGATGAAATTCATCGTCGGCTGGGGCTCTCACCTCTACTACTGGATCTACCCCGGCGTCATGGTCGCCGCCACCGGCGCCTTCGTCGGGTACGTGGTCGGCGCCCTCTGGCCGAATTTCATGAACGCTTCGAACCCCGGTCCCGCGTTCATGATGCTCATCGCGATCATTTTCACCTTCCTCGTTTGCTACATCGCGCACCGCGGCGTCACCGCTTCCACCGGCGTCAACGTGGCGATGAACGTGATCCAGATTTCAGCTCTCCTCGTTTTCTCCGTAATGGCGATCGGCTACCGCATGGATCACCCGCCCGGCAGCGTCGCCTACCAGTGGGACGCCACGTCGGGTGACGCGTACAACTGCGAGTTCCAGATGGACGCGCAGAACAACATCGTTCGCGATGCCAGTATGGCCCCTGTATGCAAGAAGGACGCTTCCGGCGCGATCGTTCCCTATCACGTCAGCTATCCGTGGAACGATGCAAGCGGGAACTTCCTCACCCATCCGGGCGCGAAGTCCGTACTCGGCATCCACAAATTCGGCTGGATGTTCGTCCAGGCGACCGTCGCCATCCTGATCCTGGTCGGCTTCGAGTCGTGTACGTCGCTGGGCGGCGAGGCCAAGAACCCGAAGCGAGACTTGCCGATCGCGGTGATTACTTCGCTCCTTGTCCAAGGGGCTTTCTGCTATCTGTTCGAGTATTTCGCCATGAACTACTCCTTAAGTAGCGGCTACACCATGCAAAGCGCTTCCGGCTCGAGCGCGCCGCTGGCCGACATGATGGTCATGGTCGGCGACGCGGTTTTCGGGCAAGGGCATGGCCGCGCCTTCATGTTGATCGAGGCCGTGACGGTCTTCCTCGCGCTGATCGGCACCACGCTGGCCTGCATCAACACGGGCGCGCGCGTCACTTACGCCATGGGCAAGGACGAGGAAGTGCCGGAACACTTCGGCATTCTCCACGAGAAGAACCTCAGCCCGCACAAGGCGATCTGGACCCTTGCCATCGTCACCATCATCTTCGGTTGCCTTGGACTGCTGATGTACTTCGGCGATGGAGGCGCACCGACCGACGCCGCGATCTCGGCTCTGCCGCATGGCTTCTGGTCGAGTTTCGGCTACCTCACACACGACAAAATGGCGGCGCTGCCGAATTCCTTCACAACGGTTACGCTCGCCTCAAACTTCGGCACTTTCTTGCTTTACGGCTTGAGCTGTTTCATTTGCATGATCGCCTACCACAAGCACCCCAACTTCAGCTTCCTCAAGCATTGGCTGATTCCGGGGTTCGGAGTGCTGGCGAACCTGGTCTGCATGTCGTTCTACTTGATCGGACCCTTCATGGGATACGGCACGTGGAAGGAACCCTACTTCGCCTTGGGAATCGCCGCGGTCTGGGCCATTTATGGCGGCATTTATTTCACCATGGCAAGCAAGAAGAAGGGAAAGACAACTCTGGTTACAGCTCGCACGTAACTCGGGTGAAATTCTCAAGAGGAGCGGGCGCAAGCCCGCTCCTTTGTCTTTGGGAAGGCGCTTTATTCTTTAGCGAGGGATGAGTTCTAATGTATAGAGGTCTCAACGTGTCGTCTTCCGGCGCCGCGGCGGCCACGGCGATGGCCCGGTACGCCACGAGACCAAGCGATATGATCGATGTCGAGTTTGCGGAACTTTCGGACCTCGGGCGCGTGCGCCAGGGCAATGAAGACTACCTCGGGCACGTGCCCGCGGATACGCCGGAGAGGGCGCGCAGCCATGGATGGTTCTTCGTGCTCGCCGATGGGGTCGGCGGCCACGACCTCGGCGAGGTAGCTTCGAAGACGGCCGTCGAGAGCGTTCTCGAAGGCTTTCGCAAATCCAGCTCCGGTGATCTGCATCCGGCACTGCTTTCCAGTTTGGTTCGCATGGCCAATGTGCGCGTAATCGACGCCGGACACACGGCCAATCCCGCCGGCTCGCGAATGGCGACCACCATTGTCGCGTGCGCCCTGCGGCACGATCGAGTCACCGTGGCTCACGTGGGCGATTCCCGCTGCTACCTGATTCGCCGGGGCCAGGCGGCCCTGCTCACGCGCGACCACACTGTCGCGAGCGAGCACGTGCGTCTGGGACTGATTTCCGCTGCGGAGGCGGGCACTGCGGACACCCGCCACCTCCTGAGCCGTTCGCTCGGTTCCGCGCTCACCGTGAATGTCGACGTCGCCGAACATCAGGTGCTCGTTGGCGACGTCCTCATCCTCTGCTCCGATGGACTCCACGGTTCCGTCCCAGGTTCGGAGATGGCCGCCGTCGCAGGCAATGGCGCCGACTTGTCACAAGCGGCGCAGCGCCTCGTGGATATTGCGAATCAGCGAGACGGTAGTGATAATATCTCGCTGCAGATAATTCGCGTCCGAGGCGTCGAACGTGTCGGGATGTACCGGGGGCGGCCCTATCGCCTCCCTTGAACCTGGCACGCCGCCGGTCTTCGCCTGACGCCTGCTCGCGAGGATTCCCGTCCACCCCGGCGAACAACTCGATCACTACCGAATCGAAAGCCTCGTCGCTCGCAGCGGCATGGCCTCCATCTATCGCGCGACGGATCTTCGTAATGGCCGCCAGGTGGCCATCAAGATTCCCCATCCCGAGCTGGAGGCGGAGCCCGTCTTATACGATCGCTTCAAGCGTGAACAAGAGATCGGCACAAGCCTCGATCATCCCGGCGTGATGAAGGTCTACGCGGACGAGGACCGCAGCCGTCCCTACATGGTGATGGAGTGGGTCGACGGCCGGCTGCTTCGCCAAATCCTGTCCGAAGCGAAGAAGCTCCCCACGGAGCGCGCCGTGCGGATCGTCGTCAATATCGCTCGTGCGCTCGATTACATCCACAACAACGGCGTCGTTCACCGCGACCTCAAGCCCGAAAACATCATGGTCGACAAGGACGACAACATCAAACTCATCGATTTCGGCATTGCGGGCAAAGAAGGCGCGCGCCGTCTCACGTTCGCGAAGCTTTCGCAGGTGATGGGCACGCCCGAGTACATCTCACCCGAGCAAGTGAAGGGCAAGCGCGGCGACGGCCGCAGCGACGTCTACGCCCTTGGCGTCATGCTCTATGAAATGCTCACAGGCAAGGCGCCTTTCGACGGACCGAATCCGTTCGCCATCATGAACGACCGCCTGCTCAATAATCCCGTCCCGCCGCGAGAAGTCGATCCCTCGATCTCACCGCAGTTGCAAGAGGTGATCTATCGCGCGATCGAGCGAGATCCCAAGAATCGCTATCCCAACGCCCGTGAAATGGCCTCGGACCTCGAGCACCTCGACCAGGTGGGCGTCGCGGAGCGCGCCGAGCTCCACGACTGGAAAACACGCCGCACTCCCTGGGTGCGCCGCGTGCTTTTCTACATCATGCTCGCCCTGATTCCCGTGATCATTTTTGGGCTTCTCCTGCTCGTCGCCAAACACTGATTCGTCTCGGCGCCCCAAACCCTGTCGAATCAACGAAGGATATCATTCACAACCATAAAGATTTTGTAAGCGCCACCTCACTTCATTTCCTGATGCCTTCAATAAATTTAATGAGTTTGACCATTCATCGAAGCGTCTGTAATTTGCTTGGCACCGTCGCGAATCCAAGAAAACCGAGATAGCGCGGTAGGGAGGGAAGGTTTGCCTATGAAACGTGTGTACAAGTGTGCTTCGAGCTTCGCCACGGCCATGTTAGCAGTGGGTTTTCTCGCCTGGGCGCCAGCTTCGAGGGCCGCAGATGATCCACCTGCTGCGCCCTCATCAGCCGCAGCCCAGCCGGCTGCAGCTTCGTCGGCCCCAGCACAGCCGGCTTCGAGTTCGTCTGCGTCGTCGGAGACGCAGCAGCGTCTGGCGGATTTGGAAAAAGAAGTCGACGCCCTGCAGGCGGAAATTACCGCTTTGAAGGACAGCGACACTCCGAGCATGAAGACGGCCGCGTATGCGGAGCCCGCAAGCGCACCTGTAAGCGCGCCGTTGCCGGCCCCGGCCGACGACAAAATCAGCCTCGCGAGCTTGCTCGGCCCGGTAACGTTGAGCGGGTTTGGCGACGTCTACTATGGATACAACTACAACCACCCCGTGGATAACGTGAGCGGCTTCCGCTTTTTTGATGGTCCAACAAACGGATTCGGCTTCAACATGGCCGAGCTGATATTGGACAAGGCGCCTGATGCCACTTCATCGGAGAGCAGGCTCGGATATCACGTCTCGGTCGGTTATGGCCAAGCTGCCAAGGTCGTCAACGGTTCCGACACCGGAGGCTTCGCTGACGGAAGCAACTTCTACGTGAAGGAAGCTTACGCGTCTTACCTGGCACCGATTGGCAAGGGCCTCACGGTCACGGTCGGCAAGTTCGTCACTCCGATCGGCGCCGAAGTAATCGAGACCAACGCCAATTGGAACTACTCGCGGAGCCTTCTTTTCTACTACGCGATTCCCTACTTCCATTTCGGCGCCAGCGCCAAGTACGCATTCAACAGCAAGTGGTCGCTCACGGGCTATCTCGTCAACGGCTGGAACAACACGTTCATCCAGCACGACGAGTTCCCAAACACCGGCCAGAGCTCGGGCCTTACGTATGGCATGAGCTTGGCGTGGACGCCGAATGCAAAATGGTCTTTGATCACGAACTATTTTGCCGGCCCCGTCGTCGATGCTTACTCTGACCAGCCAGCGCTCGTCACCGACTGGAAACAGCTCTCGGATACGGTGATTTCCTACACACCGAATTCGAAGTGGGCTTTCATGATCAACGGCGACTATGGCTTCGGTCCGCGTGAGATCAGCTGCTTCGAAGATGACGTCGTAAGCCGCCAGGCCCTTCCCTCGGATTGCAGCAACGCCCCCTCAGTGAACTGGTGGGGAGTCGCGGGCTACGCCAAGTACACGTGGACTCCAAAGACCAACTTTGCCGTTCGCTATGAGTTCTACAACGACACGGACGGCTACACCGGGTTGCTGAGTGATCCGAGGACCGATTTGTTTTACGGAGCCGGCCACGCTCAGGAAGTCTCCGCGGACTGGTCCTACAATTTGACCAGCGCCCTGCTCATACGGGGCGAATACCGGTACGACTTCGCGAGCGAGCCGATCTTCGAACAGGGCGTGTTCAACTCCGTGAAGGAGCAAAACACGGCCACGCTCGGCTTCATCTACTCGTTCAGCAGCGCGAACGCGAAATAAACAGCCATCCGGCTCCCGCGCGATGGGAGCCGCTTTTACACAGCGTCAACGGCCGACCGGCGTCCTCCACCCCCGCCGGTTGGCCGTTTTTTTGTGCGGCAAGCGGCAAGTGCACAGCCGAATTTCGAAATATCTTGTTTCAGCGCGGGAGCAATGCGGCGAAATAACGAACTGGCGGCCGGCTGGGCTTGAGGCCGCCAGTTCGTGGAATCAAGCGGATGTTACGGCGTGGTGATAACAGGGTCTCCGGCCGCGTTCTCGATAATGGCGGCCTTCGCTCGCAGTCGGCGGGCGCGGATGTTTTCTGCGGCAGCCTCGGCGACGGTCCTGTGCTGTGCATCCAGCACAGCTTGCCCTGCAGCGATGGCCTGTTTATACGGCAGAAAAGTCGACGGCACGAAGGTAGCCTCCGTTCCGCTAACCGCTGACGATCGGAAGCTCGTTGGCGGAATTTCCGGAAGCGCGTGGAAGTTTGAGGGGCCTGTCATCCCGCCGCCGCCGCCTCCATAGCCGCCAGCACCGCCAGCGGCGCCTCCGGCTCCGTATGCGCCCCCTCCTCCGTTCATTCCACCGGTCATGCCAGCCGCGCCTCTGGAAGCTTGGCCATGCGCGGGTATGGACAATCCCAGAATCAAAGCCGCCAATCCAAGAAACCGTTTCATCGATGCCAACCCCTTCCTGCGGAGACCTTTCGGAACTCGCTGCTTATTTCGGCAATCGCGGTGCCAGACGGCTCGCGATTCACCCGGAGCTATCCGGTTTCGATTCAGCGGATTCTCAAACGCGAGATTGCGATCGAGGAGGCGGTCTCGAGCCTCATGGGTAAGGATCGGCCCACATGTGAAAATGATTAGGTGAAAACTCGAGGGACCTGTACCAGTACTGCCGCAACAAACAGCCTATTGGCTGGTACTTCTTCTATCTAGAGGCCTTTCCAACCCGCGTAGGCTGCGCCCTTGAGCGGGCATTCCTCATCCAGCACCACGTGGATCGGGACTTTCGCGAGGAAATCTTGCATCTTCTCTTTGTCGCGGGCGGCCGCCACAAAGCGCCCATCTTTCATCTTGGGAAGAATCTTCACGGCAATTCCGCCAGCCACATAAATCCCTCCCCGTGCGACGGACCTCACGGCCAAATTCCCCGCTTCCGAGCCGTATACTTCGACCCACAGCTCGAGCGTCGCAACGCACACCGGGCATTCGCCCGAAAGCCCCATGCGCGTAATCGTCGGCGCTTGATCCACTTTCGGATCGTCGAATCCTGGGTGCTTTACCGACGGATCCAGGAATTCGTGCACGGTCTTGAATCCTCGTCCCGAAAGAACGAGCTCGGCGCTCGCGAATTCGCCGCGCGACTTCACGAACCTCCACAGGTCCGCCTGCCGCTCGGTATGCGGCGCGAAATCCGCGTGGCCGGCCTCGGTCGCCATGGGAACGTGTTTTGCTCCATCCCAGAAGAGAATCGCCTCGCCAAGCCCGGTTCCCGCCGCAATCACTGCGCGATGCGTTTGCGAGTCGGGAACGCCTGCGTAAAGCATCTCCAGATCCTGCGGCCGCATGACGGCGATCCCGTGCGCGGTCGCTTCGAGGTCGTTCATGAGGCGGACTCGCGGCAGCCCGATAAGCTTCGCCATCGTTGCGCCATCGATCACCCACGGCAGATTCCCGGCGTGCACTTGATAGTCCACCACTGGACCCGCGATTCCAAATGAAGCGGCACTGACCTTCGCGCCGGTCACTCCCAGAAAATCCTTCACGATTTCTTCCAGGCCCGCGTGCTCGCCGCTCGGATAGCGCTTGTCCGTCACTTTCGAAAGCGTTCCGCCGGGAGCGTCAAAGAGTCCGAGATTCGTTTTGGTGCCGCCGATGTCACCGGCCAGTATCATCCGTTCCTCCGCCACACAAATCGTCACTCCGCCGGGCCTGTCGCGTCCGGCAAGCGACGAAACTTTCTCACAGTTGATTTTGGAAGAGCAAGGCTTCCCAGTTCTACGCGATCGTGGCGAGTGTTTCTACCGGTCGCCTTCAATCGCGATATGAGCCCGCAAGGTCCGCCCGGGCGTCAACTCCTGGAATTCTCGGACCCAACTGCTTCATGACTCACAGTGGTCGCCAGACTCGGCCCTCCGCTGCGAGAAGGTCCTGTGCCGCCTGCGGACCTGTGCTGCCCGCAGGGTAATTCGGGAATGAAGGCTTGGTATTCGCGAATGCATCGAGGATCGGATCGACGAGTCCCCACGCAGCCTCGACGCTGTCGGCGCGGTCGAAGAGCGTCGCATCACCTCGGATGCAATCGTTGATCAGCGTCGCGTACGCCTCGCGCGAGCCCGAAGTGAAAGCCTGCTTGTACTCAAAATCCATCTTCACCGGACGAATCTGCATCTGCGACCCCGGCAATTTTGCCCCGAACGACAGCGAAATTCCTTCATCCGGCTGGATGTTCATTACGAGAGAATTCGGCTGCACGTCCGATCCCTGAAACACCATGTGTGGCGCCTTCTTGAACTGAATCGCGATTTGCGTCATCGGCTGCGCCAGCCGCTTCCCGGTGCGCAGGAAAAAAGGCACGCCGCTCCATCGCCAGTTATCGACCAGCAGCTTCAGCGCCACGAATGTTTCCGTCGTCGAGTCGGGTTTCACGCCCGGCTCCTGCCGGTACCCGGGCACGTCCTTCCCGCCGATTTTTCCCGGCCCGTATTGCCCGCGTACCACGGTCTTCGCGATCGATTCCGGCGTGAACGGCCGGATCGACTGCAGAATCTTGATCTTCTCGTTGCGCACGGAATTGGCGCCAAATGTAGCCGGCGATTCCATCGCCACAATCGACGTGAGCTGCAGCACGTGGCTCTGAATCATGTCGCGCAGCGCGCCTGCCGATTCGTAAAACGCCGCGCGCCTCTCCACGCCGAGCGATTCCGACGCCGTGATCTGTATGTGGTCGATGTAGTTCCGGTTCCATAGCGGCTCGAAAATGCCGTTCCCGAAGCGGAAGACCAGCAGGTTCTGCACCGTCTCCTTGCCCAGATAATGGTCGATCCGGTAGACCTGCGATTCGTCGAACACCTGCAGCACCTTCGCGTTCAACTCGCACGCCGAGGGTCCGTCGTGGCCAAACGGCTTCTCGATAATGATCCGCGTCCATGAGTCCTTGGACTTCGGCTTCGCCAGCCCCCCCTTGCCCAGCTGCTCGATCACGTGGGGATATACGTCGGGCGGCGTCGAGAGATAGTAGAGGCGGTTTCCGCCCAGGTGTCCCTGCTGGTCGATTTCATCGAGATGCTTCGCGAGCCGCTTGTAGGATTCCGGATCGTCGTAGCTTCCCGTGAAATATTCGAGGTGCTTCAGGAAATCGGCCCGCTTGGCGTCGTCGCCTTTCTTCGGCAAAGCTCCGTCCGTTCCGGAGCGGAACTGATCGTCGCTCATTTCGGTGCGCGCGAACCCCACCACGCGAAAGCGCGGCGCCAGGCACGAATGAATCGCCAGATCGAAGAGCGCGGGCAGAAGCTTGCGCTTCGCCAGATCGCCCGAAGCGCCAAACATCACGATGGCGCACGGATCGGAAGGAATTTCGCAGAAGTAGCCGTCCGTCAGGATCGACTCAGCCGCGTCGGTAGTGGTGCTCATCGTGATCTCCTTGGCCGGATCGCGTCCGGATTCGGCTAGTTCCCGGCCATGCTGCCCATCGTAATGCTTCCGGCCGCAGGTTTGATTCTATCCCCGGTGGCCCACATTCGCCTCGCCTGTAACGCCAATTTAATGAATCGGGCTGATTTGGGAGTCCGATACCCAAGGCGTCTACAACAGCGCGTAGTAACGCAGCAGGTTCCCGTCCGCCTTCCGCTCACCGATTCCGATAATCACGTGCCGGGTCAGCCAGTCGTGCTTGCCCGCTTCCACCTCAAATGTCGGAAATGACCGCAGATAGTATTCGTCAGGCGCCACAGCGGGCCCTCCGGCAAACGCCATATCCCGCAGCCGCCGCATCGTATCGTCCTCGTAGCCCCATAAGAAGCCGCGATTTTGCAGCAGGATCAGCGTCCCATCGTTCTCCTGCAGCATGTAGCGCGCGTCAAACGACACAGTATCATCCGGGCGAAACAACGCATAATCGCCGCCGCTATCGGGCACCACCTTGCCATTCAGCTTCGGCCCCGAAAATTCCCCGGTTCCGAGGTAAACTCCGCCGCGCCCCGCGCCCGTCGGCATGTTATTGATCGTCTGAACCCGGGAAAAGTGCAGCCTCACTTCAAACGCAAACTCCAGCTTCGGCTCCTTCATCGTCGATGCCACCTGCCCAAACGGCCGCGCATGTATCATGGTTTCCTGCCTCAAGGACTCGGACGAATTGTCCTGCCCGGTGATGTGATAAAGTCGCTCCGATCTCGGCTTCTGTCAACCGCGCGTTCCGCGAATCGCGCGAACGAAGCTTCGGAGGATTTCCGCATGAAAATCGCCCTGATCGGAGGAACGGGATACGTCGGCTCCAAGATCCTAGCGGAGGCGCTCCGCCGCGGCCACAAAGTCACCGCCATCGTGCGCCATCCACAGCGCCTCGCGCCGCGCCCCAATCTTAAAATCAAGCAGGCCGACGTGCTGCATCGTGAGCGGCTTGCCAAAATCCTCGCGCCCCACGACGTGATTGTCAGCGCCTTCAATCCCAAGCGCGGCACTCCCGGCCCTGAGGTCTACCACCGCCATGTTCGCGGCCATCGGGCGATTATCGCTGCCGCGAAACGCTCCGGCGTGAAGCGCTTCCTGGCGGTCGGCGGAGCCGCCAGCCTGAAGACGCCTGCCGGCATCGAATTCCTCGATTCGCCCGAGTTTCCCGCCGCGTATGAGCCATTCAAACCCGGCATTCGCGGTACCCGCGAGCTTTATTATCTGCTGAAAAATGAGCGCGGCCTCGATTGGGTCTTTCTCGCGCCTTCCGTGATGATTTCTCCCGGCGCGAGAACCGGTAAATATCGCGTCGGTAAAGATCAGGTGCTTTACGACGAAAAGGGCAAGAGCCACATCTCGCTGCAGGATTACGCCGTCGCCATGCTTGACGAACTCGAGCACCCCCGGCATCATCGCGAGCGCTTCACCGTCGGCTACTGAGGCCGCACCGCCGCTTGGGCCGACATTCGAGTCCGCCGCGGCGGAAAGAATCTCTTCGAGGAAATTGAGAGCATGCCGAAAAAAAAATCTCCCGCGAAAGCGAAGCCTCTCACCGTCGCCGATCGTATCGAAATCAACGACCTGATGGCTAGCTACGCCTGGGCGCTCGACACGGGCGATGTCGATTCCTTCGTCGCCTGCTTTACTCCAGACGCCGTCGTCATCGAAGAAGTCTTCGAGGAGCCCGACCGGTGGGAAGGCGCCGCCGGAATCCGCAAACTCGGCGAACACTTTCGCAGCGTCCCGGGTTTCCCTGGGCGCCAGCACCACCTCAGCCAGACGGTGATAAAAGGCGACAGCCGCGGCTGCTCTGCGCGCTCCTTCGCCCTTGTCACCGAATGCCGCGGCGAGCCTCCCTATCTCATCCGCTTCGCCGGCTATTGGGACGACAAGCTCGTCAAATTTCGCGGCCGCTGGCTTTTCGAAGAGAGGATCATCCGCCTCTGGGACGGACCCGTGCTCGCGAACTTCCCGGGGCACACCGGCCGGCGCGTTCCACGCAAGCGTCCCACTGAACTTGTTGTCAATCGCACGTAAGCGCTTTTCGCATCGCTTCCGTTTGCGCAATTCGATGTAGAATGCCCGCGGCTCATGGTGCTCGCCGCTCCAAACGCCGGCCAAAAGGAATCGACCATGAAAAAAGGAACCCTTGGATTCGCCGCCTTCGCGCTCGCGTGCGCGGCCGCATTCGCGTTTGCCGCTCCCGCGCTTCCCGCGCAAGCGCCCAAGCCCGTCCGCACCGAAGCCGGCCTCGTGCAGGGAACGGTCGAAGACGGCGTCGCCGTCTATAAAGGCATTCCCTTTGCTGCACCGCCCGTCGGCGATCTCCGCTGGCGCGCACCTCAACCGCCCGCGCCTTGGAAGGGCGTGAAAGAAACGAATAAATTTGCGCCCGCCTGCATGCAGGTTCCGGCTGTGTTGCCGGCCTTCGGCATCAATCCCGTCCCACTCAGCGAAGATTGCCTCTATCTCAACGTCTGGACCCCGGCGAAATCACCCAAAGATAGACTGCCCGTGATGGTCTGGATCTACGGCGGCGGATTCACGAGCGGAGCTACGCGGTACCCGCTGTACGACGGGACGAACCTTGCGAAAAAAGGGGTGGTTGTCGTTAGCGTCGCATATCGCGTGGGCGTGTTCGGTTTCTTCGCGCATCCCGAACTCACCGCCGAGCAGCGCGGCCATTCCGGCGATTACGGTCTGCTCGACCAGATTGCCGGCCTCGAGTGGGTGCACAGCAATATCGGCCGGTTCGGGGGTAATCCGCGCCGCGTCACCATCTTCGGCGAATCCGCCGGCGGAATCTCCGTCAGCATGCTGGCTGCCTCACCGCTGGCCAAAGGACTTTTCCAGGGCGCCATCTCAGAAAGCGGAGGCAATTTCGCGCCCGCGCGCGCGGATGGCGGGGGCGGCGAAAACATGATTTCGCTCGCCACCGCGGAACACGACGGCGCCGCTTTACTCTCGAAAATGAGCGTCTCCTCCATTGCCGATGCACGGAAAATTCCGGCCGAAGTCATTATGAAATCACAAGTTCCGGGCGTCGGTGGCGCGTGGCCCGATTTCGATGGCTATGTGCTTCCCGAGGATCAGTATCTTCTCTACAAGGCTGGACGCTACAACGATACGCCCGTCCTTATCGGCACGAATGCGGACGAGGGCGCGCTCTTCGTTCCCGCCGCTACGATTGCGGGCTTCCAGCAGATGGTCCGCTCCGGCTACGGCGAATACGCGGACAAGATTTTCTCGGTCTATCCGGCGGGTTCGGATTCGCAGGCTCTTCATTCCGAGCGCGACATTTTCCGCGATACCGCCTTCGCGTGGCCCACATGGACCTGGGCTCGCCTGCAATCGCAAACGGGCAAGAGCAAAGTCTTCGTCTACTATTTCAGCCATCGCCCCAACTACCCTGATACGCCGGCATTCAAGGATTGGGGCGCGGCTCACGGCAGCGAAATGGCCTACGTCTTCGGCAATTTCATGGAGACGATGCCTGCCCATGACGACGACAAAGCCGTATCCGAACAGATTTCTTCCTACTGGGTGAACTTCGCGAAGACGGGCGATCCCAATGGATCGGGTCTGCCGACGTGGCCCGCATTCACCGACGCCGATCAGCAAGTGATGAATCTCGATGATCCGTCGCACCCGATCCCAGTGCCGAACATCGACAAACTGAAAGTGCTCGACGGCTACTACGCCTGGCGCCGCAGCCAGGCCGCCAGCCACTGATCGCGCCCGTAGCGCCGGCGTCTCGCCGGCCCTCGTGCCTTAGCTTTGCGATTTCGATTTTGACTTTGACTTCGATTTTCCGCGTGCCCCCATCCTCGGTTTGTGAGGGTGGGGCCTTTGAAGGTAAGCAAGAAAAACGAGCGCGATCAGATCGAGGGATGAACCGGGCGGAATTACACCGGATTTCTCTTCGGCCGCGTTCCGCGCGGCCATATTCCCTGCTTCCCCGGCGATAAAATTCCGTTCGGATCGGCCGCATCCTTCAGCGTCTCGATAAACCGCCGCAGCGCGTGATTGTTGAAATCGTACTGCTCCCCGATCAGATCCATGTAGGCGACGTGCGCGCGGTACTCGCCGAAGCCCATCTTCGCCGCCTCGACCACCAGCCCTTCGCACAGCTTGTTGGCCTGCACGCGGTGCTCGTCACTCTGTTTGTCGTAGAGAATCATCATCACCGAATACAGGTGTCGCACGCCGAACGAAAACCCGCCGTAATAATCGAATCCGCGTTCGTGGCACCGCGTTCCGACGAGATTCGCCAGCTTCACGGCTTCTTTTCCGCTTGGCGCCACCACCGGAGAAAATCCGAGATGCCCGCCATCTTCGCCGCGATACTTCAGCACGCCGAGCGGAATCAGCGATGGCACTCCGGCCTGCGCGCTCTCCGAACCCATCGACGCCGCGAGTTGGTCCGCAGGCGTCGCCTTCACATTGAATTTCTTGCTCGCGAACTTCGCGCCCGGAATCGCCGAAAACGCTTGGCGCGCGATTTTCTCCCGCCCATCGGCCAGTTCTTCCGGCCCGTACGTCGCGAACGTCAGATTCCAGGCTCCGAGCCCGCTCTCGCGCAGCGCCTTCTCCACCACATCGTCAGGCACCACCCCGTCGCCCGCGAACCACTGGCTACGCGCCCCGCGCCGCGAAATCAGCCGCACCGCATTGCTCAGTACCGCCGTATTCTGAATGATTTCCTCGCGCCGCAGCCGCGCCGTGATGTCCACGATCGCTTCGAGGTCGGACTCCCGCTCGAAATGCAGGTCGCACGCGATAAAAAAATCCGGCTGCGGCATCAGCCAGAAGCCGCCTTTCGTCACCACGCCGAAATTCGATTGCATGAAGAGCCCGTCGACCGAGGGCCCGTAACCCGGCTTGAACGATTGCCACGTCTTCGCGCCGCTCAGCGCCCCCATGCCCGTGCGAATCAGCTCGCCATTCGCGAGCACGATTTCCATTCCGCAAAGTTTCTCCGAATGGTCGCCATAAGGCGTGTAGCCGATGCCGCGATCGAGCGCGTTGCCCAGCACGCTGCCCCACCCGAGCGCGGGCACCGAAATCCAGAGCTTCAGCTTTCGCTCGGAGATGTAGTCGTACAGATCGAAAAACGTGACGCCGGGCTCGACCACAGCGCAGCACAGCTCTTCATCGATCTCGATCTTCTTCATCCGCCCGAGATCGAGCGCCACCGAGCCGGAAACTCTCGGCGCCGGCCCGCCATACCCGAGATTCTTCCCCCGCGAAAAGGTCCACAGCGGAATCCTGCATTCATTCGCGATTCTCACGATCGCCTGAATCTCTTCCACCGAGCCCGGCTTCAGCGCGGCCGAAGGCGCAAATTCCGCGAGATCGCTCGATGCAAACGCAAAGGGATCGCGGTACTCCGCGAGTTCCTTTGCCCCGCGCACAACCCATTCGTCGCCAATCGCCCGCGCAAAAGCATCGAGCGCCCGCTCAAACGCGTCAGTCGATAGTCCCGGCGGCAGCATCCGCTCGTTTCTCTCATCAGATGTCAAAGTCCGGATCCTCCATTAAGCACGCGTCGCGATAGCATGTGGAGTGCGGTGCCTCGCCGCCGCCCTTTTGAGCCGAGGCTTGCCTCGGCGTTTGTCCGCCGCTCTACCGAAACTGCGCCGTCATCTCATTCAGCTTCGCCAGCACCGCCGCATCAAGCGTCACATCGAGCGCGGCGACCGTCGCATCCAGCTGATCGGGGCGGCTTGCGCCGATGATCGGGCTCGTCACCCACGGTTGCGCGAGCACCCACGCCACCGACATCGTCGTCAGCGACATCCCGGCCTCGTCTGCCACACCCTTCAATGCATCGACGCCGTCGAATATTTCTTCCTTCCAGTAGCGGCCCTGGTAAAGCTGGCTCACACGCCCGCCAAACGCGAATCTCGTTCCTTCACTCGGCGGCTTCGTCCGGTCGTGCTTGCCCGTCAGCAAGCCGCCCGCGATCGGATTGTACGGAATCACGCCGATGCCTTCCTCCATGCACAGCGGAAAAAGCTCGCGCTCGAATTCGCGAAACAGCAGGTTGTAGCGCGGCTGCACAGAGACGAATCGCGCGAATCCTCGCGCGTCGCTTCGCCCGATCGCCCGCGCCAGCTGATATGCCAAATAATTCGAGCACCCAATGTAACGAACCTTTCCAGCTCGCACGATCGCATCAAGCGCGCTCAACGTTTCGTCCGCCGTCACTTCCGGATCGTAGCCGTGCAGCTGGTAAAGGTCGACGTAGTCCGTGCCCAGCCGCCGCAGCGACGCGTCGATCGCATCGAAAATGTGCCGCCGGTTGTTTCCGGCGTGAAACGCCTGCGGCCCGGTTGCGCCGAAGCATTTCGTTGCGATCACCCAGTCGTGCCGCTTTCCGCGAATCCATTTGCCGATGATTTCTTCGGTGCGCCCGGCGCGTTCGAGCCCGCCGCCCAGCGGATACACGTCGGAGCTGTCCAGAAACGTAATTCCCTTTTCCGCCGCGCGGTCGAGAATCGCGAACGAAGTCGCCTCGTCGCACTGATACCCGAACGTCATCGTCCCCAGACACAGCCGAGATACCCTCAGCCCCGTATTCCCAAGCCTCACATGCTTCAATCCGCTGCTCCCTTTGCCCATCGGCTGCGTGCGCCTTTCGCGAAACTAACGATACTCTCCGCGCGTCCCTTCGATGTCAAGCCGCTCGTGCCCGCCGGTCAAGAGTGCTAAGATCGCCGGTCGCAATTCGCTCTTTGGAGAAAACATGAGCATCGTCGTCACAGGCGCGTCGGGAAGCTACGGCCGCCAGGTCACCGAACTCTTGCTCGAGAAGGTGCCCGCATCGGAATTGATTCTGGTGACGCGCAAACCCGCTGCGCTTGCACAGTCCGCCGCGCGGGGCGCGCAAGTTCGCGCCGGAGATTTCGACGAGCCGGAGACGCTCGTGCCTGCGCTGGCCGGCGTCGACAAAATGCTGCTGATCAGCACGCTGGCCGTCGGCCCGCGCCGCCAGCGGCAGCATCGCGCCGCAATCGAGGCCGCTGCAAAAGCCGGCGTCAAGCACGTCGTCTACACGTCGAGTGTGGGGATTCATCCCAAGAGCCCGTCGTTCGCATGCGCGGACCACTATTTCACCGAAGAGCTTTTGCGCCGCTCCGGCATCGCCTTCACGTTTCTGCGCGACGCCCAGTACGCCGAAATCATCGCCACGATGATCGCGCCGATGGCCCTGCAGATGGGAAAACTGGTGATGAGCACGGGAAGCGGCTGCATGGCGTTCGTCTCGAAAAAAGATTGCGTCGCCTCCGCCGCCGCGGTGCTCACCTCTTCCGGCCACGAGGGCGCTGCGTACGAAATCACCGGGCCCGAACTCTACACCTTTGCCGACGCGGCTCAGCTCGCGTCCGAGCTTGGCGGCAAACCCGTCGAGTACGTCGCCGTAACGCCGGAAGAAAAGCTGGCTTTCTTTGATGCCGCGGGCGTGCCGCGCGAATACGTCGAGGGAATGGCCAACGACAACGGCACAGGCGTATGGGGCAGCCTGGAAATGCTCTCCTACGAGCGCGCGGTCCGCGAGCACTATTTCTCCGTCTGCTCGCACCACGTGGAGCTTCTCACCGGGCGCCCCGCGCGATCGCTGCGCGATGTTTTTATCGCGAATGCCGCTGCTTTGAAGGTGTAGACAATGCCCGTGACACCCGCCGAATTTCGCCGCATCGCCCTGAGCTTTCCCGAAGCCGTCGAGAATACGCACATGGACCATCCCGATTTTCGCGTGGGCGGCAAAGTGTTCGCGACGCTCGGCTACCCCGAAAAAGGTTACGGCATGGTGAAACTTCCGCCCAAGGAACAAGTGTTTTTCATCGAAGCCGAGCCGCGTGTGTTCGCTCCGGCAAAAGGCGCCTGGGGACTTCGCGGCGCGACGACAGTGCATCTCCGCTCGGCAAACAAAGCGAGTTTGCGCCGCGCACTTGCTCTGGCCTGGCGCAACATCGCGCCCAGGCGCCTCGCCGCACGATTGCCTTAATTCGAAGAAAACACCGAAATACCCTTTAAGAAGCGCCCCCAGTAGGTCGAATTACCCGGCAATGTAGGCGTTTCGCCGTATCGACCAGATCTCCCCCGCCTCGTATGCTCGGCTGAGCAAGCTGAAGGAGCACCTCCCGGAAAAGCCGGCCTGTCTTTCCTGCAGGAGAAAGCGAGGTCACGAAATCATGCCCCTGATACAGATATTGCTCATTCTGATTGTGGTTGGTGTTCTGCTTTGGCTGGTGAACAGCTTCATCCCGATGCAGTCGACGATCAAGTCCATCCTGAACGCGGTCGTGGTGATCGTCGTCGTCCTGTGGCTGCTGAATGTTTTCGGGCTGTTCCATTCGCTCAATCACATTCACGTCGGTTCATAGGCGAAACGCAGCAGCCCGTCAGAGAGGACCGAAATAAAACGCCCGCCAAATCGAGATCGTGCCTTTAGGCACGTGGATTTTCGCGCCTGCATGCAGTATCTTGGAATCTCACGCACGTCTCGATGGAGGCACCGTCTCGATGGCCGAAGAAAAGCAGGGCGCGCAAACCGTGCGCATGGTGAAGTGCGCAAAGCTCGGCAAAGAACTCCCCGGGCTCGACCGCCCGCCGTGGAAGGGCGAAATCGGCAAGCGCATCTACGAAAGCATCTCGAAAGAAGCCTGGGGAATGTGGGTGAACCACTCGAAGATGCTGCTGAATGAATTTCGCCTCAACCCGCTCGATCCCAATTCGCAAAAGATCATGGAAGAGCAGATGGAGCAATTCTTCTTCGGCGGCGGTTCGAAGTTGCCCGAAGGCTACGTCGCGCCGAAACACTAGCGCGGAATTGCCGTCGCATTTGTGCTCCGCCAGGGGCATCCATGATGCCTCCAGCGGGGGCTTATCCTATCTCAAAAGGCACGAAAACGCTGACTTTTGGCGCGTTTCGGCCACGGAATAGGTCGGAGACCTGCCGGTAGCACTGTGTCGATTGCGCCACACCTTACAATCCCCAAAAACGGACTCCTGCGCGCGTCGGGTGCGATAAGATACAGTGTTGGGCTAAAGGAGAATTCGCGCTCGTATGACGGCTGCCTCGAAAAACTCTTTCTCGACTCGCGCTACCCTCCGCGTGGGCAAGGATTCATTTGAGATTTACCGGCTGGAATCGCTTGCGTCGTCGAAGGTGGGCAACGTGGCGCGGCTGCCCTTCTCGCTGAAGGTGCTTCTCGAGAATCTGCTGCGGCACGAGGACGACCGGTTCGTCCATGCGGACGACATCCGCGCGCTGGCCGGCTGGGATCCGACTTCGGCGGCCGGAGCCACCGAAAAGGAAGTTTCGTTCATGCCGGCGCGCGTCCTGCTGCAGGATTTCACGGGCGTTCCCGCGGTGGTGGATCTCGCAGCGATGCGCGATGCGATCCGGAATCTTGGCGGCGACCCGAAGAAAATCAATCCGCTGCTGCCTGCGGAGCTGGTGATCGATCATTCCGTGCAGGTGGATAAATTCGGCTCGGCGAATTCCTTTGCGTTCAACGCCGAGATCGAAATGCAGCGCAATATCGAGCGCTACGCGTTCCTGCGCTGGGGACAGAAGAGTTTGCGGAATTTCCGCGTGGTGCCGCCGGATACGGGCATTTGCCATCAGGTGAATCTGGAGTATCTGGCGCGCGTGGTCTTCAGCGTGGAGCAGGACGGCAAACGGTTCGCGTTTCCCGATTCGCTGGTGGGCACCGATTCGCACACGACGATGGTGAACGGCCTCGGCGTGTTCGGCTGGGGCGTGGGAGGAATCGAAGCGGAGGCCGCGATGCTGGGCCAGCCGCTCTCGATGCTGATTCCGGCGGTGGTCGGATTCAAGCTGCACGGGCGACTGCCGGAAGGCGCGACGGCGACCGATCTCGTTCTCACTGTGACGCAGATGCTGCGGAAGAAAGGCGTAGTCGGAAAGTTCGTCGAGTTCTACGGCACCGGGCTATCGAGCCTCACGCTGCCCGACCGCGCGACGATCGCCAACATGGCGCCCGAATACGGCGCGACCATGGGATTTTTCCCGGTCGATTCGGAGACGCTGGCGTACCTGCGATTCACCAGCCGGCACGAGGATCAGGTGCAGCTCGTCGAAGCCTACACGAAGGAGCAAGGGCTCTTCCGCACGGATGCCACTGCCGATCCGATCTTCTCGGATACGCTCGAACTCGATCTTTCAAAAGTGGTACCCACGATGGCGGGGCCGAAGCGGCCGCAGGACAGCGTGCCGCTGACGCAGGCGAAATTGGCGTTCGAAAAAGTGCTCACCGAGCCGGCCAGGCATACGAGCGTACAAAACAACGGCGACAAATTCGAGCTTGCCGACGGATCGGTCGTGATCGCCGCGATCACGAGTTGCACGAACACGTCGAATCCATCGCTGATGCTCGGCGCCGGGCTGCTGGCCAAGAAAGCGGTCGAGCGCGGCTTGCGCGTGAAACCGTGGGTGAAAACGAGTTTCGCGCCGGGGTCGAAGGTGGTGACCGATTACATCGAGAAAGCCGGGCTGTGGCCGTTTTTGAACGAGCTGCGATTCAATCTGGTGGGCTACGGCTGCACGACGTGCATCGGCAATAGCGGGCCGCTCTCGGACTCGATCGGCAAGGCGATCAAGGAGAATAATCTCGTTGCCGTGTCGGTGCTGAGCGGCAATCGCAATTTCGAAGGCCGCATCAATCCGCTGTGCCGCGCCAACTATCTTGCGTCGCCCCCGCTGGTGGTGGCGTACGCGATCGCGGGTCGGATGGATTTCGATATTGTCAACGAGCCGATCGGCGAGGACAAATCCGGCAAGGCGGTTTATCTGCGGGATATCTGGCCCACGCCGCAGGAAGTGGAAGCGACGATGCGCAGCTCGGTGACGAGCGAAATGTTTCACAAGGAATACGCGGACGTCTTTACAGGTGACGAGCAGTGGCGCGCGCTGCCCGTGCCCGAAGGCGATCTCTACGCCTGGGACGACAAGTCGACCTACATCAAGAATCCGCCGTATTTCGAGAAAATGCCGGTAAAGCCGGGCGCGATTTCGGATTTGCGCGGGCTGCGCGCGCTGGCCGTGCTCGGCGATTCGATCACCACCGATCACATTTCGCCCGCCGGTTCGATTCCGGCGGACAGCCCGGCGGGAAAATATCTGATGGCACATGGAGTGCAGCCGAAGGATTTCAATTCGTACGGCGCGCGGCGCGGCAATCACGAAGTGATGATGCGCGGCACCTTCGCGAATATTCGCCTGCGCAATCAGCTCGCGCCCGGCACCGAGGGCGGCTGGACCGTCCATCAACCCGGCGATCAGCAGATGACGATTTACGACGGCGCGATGAAATACCGCGAAGAGGGCGTGCCGCTGCTGGTGATCGCGGGCAAGGAATACGGCTCGGGCTCGTCGCGCGACTGGGCCGCCAAGGGGACGATTCTGCTCGGCGTGCGCGCGGTGCTGGCTGAGAGTTTCGAACGCATTCATCGCAGCAATCTCGTCGGCATGGGCGTGCTGCCGCTCGAATTCTTGCCGGGCGAAAATGCCAAGTCGCTCAGCCTGACCGGCCTTGAGATCTTCGATTTCGAAGGGCTCGCACAGAATTTCGAGCCGCGAAAGAAAATCAAAGTACGCGCCCGCGATGCCGCCGGCAAAACGAAGGATTTCACGGCGCTCGTGCGCGTGGACACACCTTTCGAGGTTGCCTACTACCAGCACGGCGGCATTCTGCAGTACGTCCTGCGGCAGATGCTCTAAGAGACAAGCGAACACCTTCCGGCCCCAGCGGATTGCCCTTGACGGCCCTTACCGAAATCGGCAATATATCGCCCACACAAGAGGGTCAGGCGTTCGCGATCGTTTCAGGCTGCGCGCAAGGCCATCGTTTTGCGCCCAGCTGCGACATGAATTCACTTGGGCTTGGTTAGCCACCCAGGGGCGGCCATGCAAAAACAGGTTCAACTTCTTCGCGGCTATCTTGTGGCCGCAGCATTCGTTTTCCTTTCCTTCGCTGTTTCCGCGCAGACCAGCAACGTGCAGCCGCGCATCACGGCGGCCATCAACGAGTCGCAGCTCACCACTTTGCGCGGCAATACGCATCCCTACGCACGCCCGCAATTCGATCAAGGCGCGGCGCCCGATTCCCTGCCGATGCAGCGCATGCTGCTCGTGCTGAAGCGCAGCCCCGCGCAGGAAGCCGCACTCGATACTCTGATGGAGCAGCAGCAGGACACATCCTCGCCCAACTATCACGCCTGGCTCACGCCCCAGCAATTCGGCCAGCAGTTCGGTCCCGCAGACGCGGATGTTCAGACTATCAGGTCGTGGCTCGAGTCGGAAGGCTTTACCGTAAACCGGCTATCGAATGGGCGCACGGTGATCGAGTTTTCGGGCACGGCGGGACAGGTGCGCATCGCATTTCACACCGAAATTCACCGCTACAACGTGAATAACGAGGATCACTGGGCGAATGCGAGCGATCCGCAGATTCCGACAGCGCTCACCCCTGTGGTCGCCGGCATCGACTCGCTCTACAATTTTCCGCGCCATGCGATGCACCACGTGGCCGGCGTCGTCTCGAGATCAAAGGCCACCGGCAAGCTGCAGTTGGCGACGCCGCTATTCACGCTTGGCGGCGGTTGCGGCGTTTTCACCAACTGCTACGGCGTGAGTCCGTATGACTTCGCGACCATCTACAACTTGCTTCCGCTATGGAATGCGAGCCCCGCGACGGACGGCACGGGCGAGACGATCGCCATCGTGGCCGAGACCGATGTCGCGCTTTCGGACATCAGTAGCTTCCGGAGCTATTTCGGCCTGCCGGCGAAGAGTCCAAGCATCATCCTCGATGGGCCCGATCCCGGCACGGTCCCGGGCGATGAGACGGAATCCGATCTCGACATCGAATTGGCAGGGGCGGTTGCGAAGGGAGCCACAATCGACGTTGTGACTTCGCAAAGCACCGAGGCGAGCCTCGGTGTGGATCTGTCCGCGCAGTACGTGGTGGACAACAATCTCGCGCCGATCGTCAGCGAGAGCTACGGCATTTGCGAACTGTTCCTGGGATCGGCGGGAAACCAATTCTACAATCAGCTCTGGCAACAGGCGTCGGCTCAGGGGATCACGGCGCTGGTCGCAACGGGCGACAGCGGCTCGGCCGTCTGCGACCGAAACAATGGGAACACCGGCGCGGCCCAGCTCGGATTGTCCGTGAGCGGATTTTCGTCGACGCCCTACAACATTGCGGTCGGCGGCACCGACTTCTTTGACCTTACGAATGTATCGACCTATTGGAGCCTTAACAATACAGCGCCTCCCGGCGCTCCAACAGGGACGCCCGCCACGCTTTCGGCTCTTTCGTATATTCCCGAGACCACCTGGAACGATTCGTGTACCAACGCGGTGTTCGGGAATCTGCTGGGTTACAGCACGAATGCGGAAACCAATTGCAATAACGCTCAGTTGACTTCGTACGGTTTCGTGACGGCCGTCGGCGGATCGGGAGGAAAGAGCAATTGCACGACGTATGACGGCACAAGTCCAACTTCGTGCACGGGCGGCTATGCCAAACCAACGTGGCAGACGGGAAGCAGCGCGACGCGCACGGTCCCGGACGTTTCGTTGTTTGCGGCATCGGGATCGCCGTCGGGGGCGTTCTATCTGATCTGCGAGGCTGACGCGCTCCCGGCCGGCTACACCTCATGCGACTCAGCCGACCCGAGCACGGAGTTTCTCGGCGTCGGAGGAACGTCGGCATCCACGCCGTCGTTTGCGGGAATCATGGCACTGGTCGACCAAAAAACCGGCTCGCGCCAGGGAAACGCGAACTACATTCTCTACAAGCTGGCGGCGCAGTCCGGGGCGAGCTGCAATTCGACCGGTACTATCGGACCGAACTGCGTGTTCTACGACGTGACGAATGGCACGATCGCAATGCCCTGCATCACAGGCAGCCCGAACTGCAATACGTCGACTCAGGGAGATTCCGTCGGCGTGCTTTCCGGATACGCCACCTCGTCCGGCTACGATCCAGCGACCGGCCTCGGCTCGGTGAATGCGAGCAACCTTGTGAAGGCGTGGACGACGGCAAACATCGCGCTCAAGACAAGCACTACGACGCTAACCCTAAACAACGGGACTGCGGTCAACATCACGCACGGGCAATCGGTGCCGGTGTCGATCGGCGTGACCGGCACGGGCGGAACGCCCAGCGGAAACGTTTCGCTGGTCGCCAGCACTGGGCCGGACGGGACAGAAGGAGTCCAAGGTTTCGTCCTAAGCAGCGGTTCGGCGACCGGAAGCACGAGCGCGCTGCCCGGCGGGACCTACAATGTGATGGCGAACTACGCTGGTGACGCGAGTTTCGGATCGAGCTCGTCCTCGGCGACTTCCGTCACGGTTGGAAAAGAAGCGAGCAGCGAGAACATCGCGCTGGAGCTTTTCAATCCGTCGACGGGACTGCAGACTAACGCCAACGCAGCGACGGCTCAATACGGTTCTCTGGAGCTTCTGCGGATGAACGTGACGAGCAAGGCCGGCGATGCTTGCGCGCAGAACGCTCCGGGACAACTCGGATGCCCCACCGGAAGTATCACGGTGACGAATAACGGCACCGCGCTGGATGGGGGCACGTTCCAGCTAAATAGTCTAGGCTATGCCGAGGATCAGACGGTGCAGTTGCCGGGCGGCACCGATAACGTGAAAGTGACCTATCCTGGCGACAACAGCTTTCTGGCGGGCAGTTCGACCTCGGCGATCACGATTACCAAGGCGCCGACGACGATGACCCTCAACGTGCCACCCAATTTGATGCTGGGCGGCTTTAACACGCTGACCGCCAACCTCTCAAGTGTGGGCCTCGGCGTCGCTCCAACCGGTCAAGTGACATTCTTCAGCGGGGGCACGCAGGTGGGAAGTCCCGTGACCTTAAGCGGCGGATCGGGAGGAAGCGCTAACGGCATTCCCGGAGCGCAGGCGGCGCTGACAACTTCGCAATTGCCACTCGGCAGCGACACGATCACGGCACAGTACAGCGGCGATGGAAATTACGCAGCCGCTAGCGCAGCATCGGTTACGACCGACGTGCAAATTCTGACCGGGCTTTCGCTCAACGCGTCGAGCTTGAACATCAATCACGGCTCGAGCGTGACGTTTACAGTTACGCTGAGCGTGACGCAAAGCGGAGGGCCCACTCCAACGGGGACGGTCGCATTCACGGAGAACGGGAACAACATCGGCAATGTCGCGCTAGTGCACAACCAGGCGCAACTTACTACGTCGTCGCTACCCGGCGGCAACATCAATATCGCCGCCGAGTACAGTGGCGACGCGAACTATACGAATTCCGGCGTGAGCACCGTGGTCGTGGTGAACCTGCTCCCCACAAACACCATGTTGACAACCTCCAATTCCAATATCCAGCAGGGAACAAGCGTCACGCTGACGGCGACCGTTGCCCCTGTCGCATCCGGCGGCCCCGCCTTGACGGGCTCGGTGCAGTTTTTTTCGGCCATCAGCATCCAGGGAAGCGATACATACATCGGAAACCCCGTGGCGCTGGTGAATGGACAGGCTCAAATCACGACAAATTCATTGGCGACCAACATTACGTTGGTAGGAGCTTTTTACACGGGTGACAGCAACTATGCGACGTCCAGCCAGTTGATCCCAGAAACGGTGACACCGCCGCCGACATTTGTGATGACCGCGAATCCGATGGCGATTCCGGTGACGGCGCCGGGACAATCGGGTTCAACGGTGCTGACGTTTACGGCGGAGGACGGATTCAGCAGCAACGGCGCGATCACCGTTACGCCGAAGTGCTCGGGGTTGCCGTCGGAAACGACGTGTAGTTCCGGGGCTTCGATCACGATTCCGGCAAATGGCAGCGCGATGGCGACGGTCACGTTTCAGACGACCGCGGCGTCGGCGGTGATTCCCGCGTCGCGCGATCGGCTCGACATCGGCGGCTGGCGCCTGGCTGCGGGCACTTTGGCGCTGGCGTGCCTGCTATGCGCGATGATGCTGGCGTTCGGCTATCGCGAGAAGCGCCGCGGCTGGGGCGTCGCTCTGATGTTTGCCGTCTTCGCGCTGCTTGCGGTCAGCGTCGGCTGCGGCGGGGGCGGCTCGGGCAATAGTGGTCCTCCCCCCAATCCAGGCACGCCGGTGGGAACATACCAAGGGGTTTCTGTCACAGTGACGATCAACGGCGTCACGCAAACGATCCCCGGCCTCACAATCAACGTCGAGTAGCGCAAAAGCGCCGGGCGGCGTATCTTCGAGGCCGATGCTCGCGCACTTTCCTTCGACGCTGCCGCCGGTGCCGACCGGGACTCAACTGACCGCGCTGCTGGTCGTCGTTTGCTTTTCCGCGGGCCTCAACGTATACGCCACCGTGGCAATGCTCGGGCTGCTGAGCCACGCGAAGGTGCTCGCGCTGCCACCGGACCTGCACCTCGTCGCGAACTGGTACGTGATCGCGATCTGCGGCGCCCTCTTCCTCGTCGAATTCATCGGCGACAAAATTCCGATCTTCGATCTGCTGTGGAATGCCATGCACACGTTTGTGCGCGTGCCGGTGGCTGGGTTGCTCACCTACGGCGCGACCGCGCAATTACCCGAGTGGGAGCGGCTGGTCGCCACGCTTCTGGGTTCGCTGATCGCGCTGGCCGCGCATAGCGGCAAGACTGCGGCCAGGGCTGCCGTTTCCCATTCGCCCGAGCCGTTTTCCAACATCGCGCTGAGCCTGGGCGAAGACGGGCTCGTTGTGTTCCTGATGTGGTTTGCCACGCGGCACGCTTATGTGGCGGCGGGGATCGCCGTGGCGGGGCTCATCGTGATAGCGGCGATGATTCGCGCGGTCGCACGCGCGATGCGCAATCTTTTCGGCGATGCCGAAGGCGCGCTCGCAAAGGCCGGCTAGCCGATCTGCCCGGCCTTGCTTTCGCAAACCGGCAGCGTCAGTTCTTCTTTTTGCCGAAGAGGCCGCCGAGAGATTTTGCTGCGCTTGCGGCGCCGCCGGCGGCTCCAGTGGCGTTGCCGCCGAGACCCTTGGCCATGTTGCCGGCCATGCCTTTCACGTCGGGCAGGAATATCGGATTCGAGGTGGTGCCCGTGATGGTGAACGGAATGCCGTTCGAGTTCTTGCTGCCGCCGAACGACGTGAGCGCCGAAGTCACCGTGCCGATTCCTCCCGCGAGTTTGGCGGACATCTTGCAATCGAGTTTGCCGCTCGCGCTGACGTTGGCCGTGCCGGTGACGGTGCCGATCGATGGAACGACCACGATGAGATC
>Ga0335072_10002104_pt1 | contig 31393 bp, 29 predicted proteins | sample Lox_Sample_21_FD_206725 | JGI IMG/M metagenome (GOLD analysis project Ga0335072, IMG submission 206725) | Soil microbial communities from Loxahatchee National Wildlife Refuge, Florida, United States - Lox_Sample_2.1 | ecosystem: Environmental > Terrestrial > Soil > Wetlands | place: USA...
GCCAACAGTGTCTGGAGCATGTGCTCCTTTTCCAACTTCGCCTGATCGTCGCTCAGCTTTGCCAGTTTATTGTCTGTTGTGCTATCTGACCTGGCCTCCACGTTGAATCGCACATCGTTGGATCGCGCAACCTTCACCCAATCCGGCCCGCCCACTACCTGGACACGGAAGTCGACGCCGTAGGCCCATCCGATAAGTTGCCCCGCCCAGAGGCACGTTCCAGTAAGCCGCCCGCTATGCGTTGGACTATTAACGCCATTTTTATCGGCCTCCGGCGGACATTCTCTGACTGAAGTCACGTCATAGGTGAGGGTTGGGACATACGCTGTCGTTTGGGGTAGCACCGCCAATGCATTGGAGATAGCGACGACGAAGGCGAGCGTTATCAGAAGGTATCTCATCAACAACCACACCTCCGGCGCACCAATTCTATCGTTCTCACTGGCGCGCCGGAAATCGCGGAATTGAATGAATATCCTAGGTTCCGGTCGGATTCTCGCCCATGGGGAAACTACACGATTACCGCATACGGCGATGCGCGCAGGCGAACAGCTTGCAGGTCTGCGCGGCGCCGGGTTAAGCGGGAGAAGTCGGTCTCCCACCGCTATGGTTAATTTGTATCCGCGATGGCTTCGGCGATGCGGTCGATGGCATGGTACTCAGCGTCGCTGTCGGGGCGGTGGCCGTTAACGAGGATCGAGAACGCGAGGATGCGGCCGCTGGCAGCGGTCAGATAGCCCGATAGAGCATTGACCTCGTTCAGCGTGCCGGTCTTGGCCCACAGCTTGCCCTTGAGCGGCGAGTCTTTGAAGCGGTTCTCGAGGGTGCCGTCGACGCCGCCGATGGGGAATGTCGAACGCCACTCTTCGCCCCAGGGCTGATGCGAGGCCCATGCGAGCAAATGGCTGAAGGCGCGAGGCGCGACGCGGTCATCGGGGCTCATGCCCGAACCGTCGTAGAGGAAGAAGTCGCTGTCGTTGACGCCGGCATCGACGAGAAACTGCCGAACCACGCGCGCGCCCTGGGCGAAGCTGCCGTCGGCGCCCTCGGTTTTGCCAAGCAGGCGCAGAAGAAGCTCGGCATGAAGATTCAGGCTGTTCTTGTTGGTGACGGTAATGTCCTGGACCATGGGAACGGAGACATGCGCGCCCAGCACGCGCCGGCCCTCAATGGGAGCAGCGACGGTGATGAACTGGTTGGGAGTGAGCTTGACGGGCTGCGCACGTTCGGCGGCAAAGTCGGCCGTGTCGGTGGAGAGCTTGTGACGAGTTTCGGGGCCGCCCTTTACCTGCACGCCGCGAGTCAGCAGCGCCTGCTTGAAGGCGGTCGCGGCAAACTCGGCTGGATCCTCCTGCGCGAGTGAGACGTGAAGGCCCGCGGGCGTGATCGTTCCCCAGGTGCGCACGGCCAGTATGCCCGGCGGCCGGTAGATGCCGGGGTTGGCGGGCTGCCCTTCGGGCGCGAGAGTCATGTCGTTTTCGAGCGTGAAGTAGTCGACGTCGGGCGACCACTCGCCGATGACGGTCCCGGGAGCAGAAGGATCGGGCTTGAGCGTGAGTCCGATGGAATTGTCATTGAAGGACAGGGCTGAAACCGGCGCGCCATAGGACCACTGCGTATCGTCCCATCCCCAATCCATGCCCCAGGGTTCGTTGACAAAGTAGGAATCGTCGCCGATGACATCACCTTCGACCTGGCGGACGCCGGACTGCTCGACCTGTTCTGCGAGGAGATTCAGGGGCGCCATGGGGTCGGGCTTTGCGGGCGGGCCGGCGGGCGGCGCTTGAGTTGACGGCTGGGCGGGTGGGGTTGCGCCGGATTGAGCCTTGGAGGACTGCGACGGAGTTGTCGGCGGCGGGGGTTGCACGGGCTCCTGGTAGGGGTACTGGCGAATGCTGATGGTTGGGTCGCCCGAGCCCAACAGGATGAGGTTGCCGTGCAGGATGCCGGCGGAATCGACGTCGCCGTCGGCAACGATGAAGGTGGTCCAGGTAAGGGTGTCGACGGGAAGGAGCGCGAAGGCCGCGGCGGTGGTGGTGAGCTTGACGTTCGAGGCCGGAATAAAGAGCTTGGCGTCGTTGAAGCCGTACACCTGCTGGCCGTCGAGCGTGGTGACGCTGATGCCGAATTGCGCGTGACTCACAGCGGGGTCGGCGAGGATGGCGTCGATGCGCTCGGAGAGCGATCCCTTGGGTGCGGTTTTGACCGTGTTGAGGTGCGCATGGGCGCGGGTGGTGCGGGATTGCGCGGGCAGGACGGGGGAAGCTGTGAGGGTTGCGGCGAGGAAACCGGCCGCAATCTGCCGCAAAGTGACCATGGCGGGAGTGTATCAGGGCTTACTGCATTTTCTGAGTCTCCGTGTGACTTCAAGCTCCTCGCAAGGTGGGCGCTTTCTGGTGGGCGCTCTCTGGTGGGCGCGTCGACTCGACTGCCTGGCCCCGGTACATGGCAATTCAGAAAATGCTTTAGCTGCGAAGTCAAGCTTCGGGATCGTACCATCGAGGCATGGAGCGATTGGACCGTACCAGTGCCACATGGCGCTTACGCACGCGCAGCCTTGAGCTGGGTGCGCGGACTCGGGTGTGCGGCGTGGTGAATATCACGCCTGACTCATTCAGCGATGGCGGTTTTTTTCTCGATCGCCAGGCAGCGGTGGCGCACGGGCTTCGCTTGATAGAGGAGGGAGCGGATCTGTTGGATCTGGGGGCCGAAAGCACGCGGCCCGGTTCGCGGGCGGGCGGAACCGATGCGGCGGTACATGCCGACGAAGAGCGGGCGCGGCTGTTGCCGGTACTCGAAGGAATCTTGAAGGCGCGTCCGGACGCTGTGCTCTCAGTTGACACATACAAGGCTGAGACGGCGCGGGCGGCGCTCGCGGCGGGCGCCGAGATTATCAACGACGTAAGCGGGTTTGCGTGGGACCCTGTAATGGCGCAGGTGTGCGCGGAGTTTGGCGCGGGGGTGGTGCTGATGCACACGCGCGGCAGGCCGGAGGAGTGGCGCACGCAGGCGCAGCTGGAGCCAGATGCGCTGCTGGCGATGGTGCGCGATGGGTTGACGGCGAGTCTCGCCGCCGCGCGAAGTGCCGGAATCGCTGAGGATCGAATTGTGCTTGATCCCGGGTACGGGTTCGGAAAGAAGCTCGATGAGAATTATGGGTTGCTGGCGCGGCAAAGCGCGTTGCTGGAGCTGGGAAGGCCGCTGCTGGCGGGGCTGAGCCGAAAGTCGTTCCTGGGACACACGCTGGCGGATTTGTATGGCGGCGCGCCGGCGCCGATGGATGCGCGCGAGACCGCGAGCGTGGCCGCATTGACCGCGGCGATTCTGAACGGCGCGTCGATTGTGCGCGTGCACGAAGTGAGGCCAGCGGTTGAGGCCGCGCGGATTGCGGATGCGGTGGTCGCGGGATCGTTGGGGGATTGAGAGTCTTGCGTTCCCATATCCGCGAATGCAAAGGATCTGGGGCAACCAGCCGATGATGTACGGGCGAGGTCGCTCGCGCTGCCGCCGGTCAAGAGGCTGGCTGCAGACGCTACACGCTGATGCCGACCTTGTGGCGCGGCCAGAGGGGAATGAGACTCTTCTGATCGACCTCCGGCTCACCGTCGCATTCGACCACAATTACTGTCGTGGGTACGTCGGGAGCCTGGAGCGGGAGGCCGGTTAGGCGCAGCGAGAATTCGTCCTGCGTGAAGTCGACTTTCTGGCCGGTCTTGAGCAGGCGTGCCGAGAGCGCTTTGGGTTTGAGGCCGGCGAGCGCGACCACCACTTCAGGTTTGAAGAAATCGAGCCAATCGGCTGCGGGCGTGTGGCCGGGCCAGAATTTCTGGTGGATGTAGAGCGTGTTGCCGCGGCGGGTGAGATTGCTGTTGGTGGTGGGTCGGAGATCGCCGCGCTCGGTTCCGTAGATGGACTCGCCGTTGGTGTCGAGCCATCGGCCAACTTCAGTGAGCACCTCGATGGATGGCGCCGGGACAGAACCATCCTCGGTGGGTCCGATGTTGAGCAGGTAGTTGCCTCCGCCGCGGGCGCAGGTGGCGAGATTGTCGACGATGGTCTTGGGAGTTTTCCAGGCGTCGTCGCCGCGATTGAATCCCCAACTGTCGTTGAGAGTCATACACGTCTCCCAGGCGCGGCCTGATTCAGCGGCCTGGATGTGCTGCTCGGGCGTGGAGAAGTCGCCGGGAAGGCCGTTGCGGTTGTTCACAATGATTTCGGGCTGCAGCGAGAAGACCATCTCGTTCATGCGCTCCGACTCCCACTCGCCGGCGGTGAGCGGCCAGTCGACGTCGTACCAGAGGATGTCGATTTTGCCGTAGTTGGTCATCAGCTCGCGGATGAGGCCGTGAGTGTAGTCGACGAAACGGCGGCGGGCGGCTTCGTCAGTCTTGCAGGTGGCGCCGTCGGGGTGGTGCCAGTCCATGAGCGAGTAGTAGAAGCCTACGTGCAGGCCTTCGGCGCGCACGGCCTCAACGAACTCGGCCACCAGGTCGCGGCCCGGCCCCTGCTGTTTGGCGTTGTAGTCGGTGAGTTTCGTGTCCCAGTTGCAAAAGCCCTCGTGGTGCTTGGTGGTCATCACCATGTACTTTTGGCCGGCGCGCTTGGCCAGGCGAGCCCAGTCGCGAGCGGCGTTGGGCTTGGGATGGAAGTGCTTGGCCAGAATCTCGTATTGCAAGAGCGGAATGCCCTCGTTTTCCTTGGCCCACTCGTGCTGGCCGATGACGCTGTAGAGTCCCCAGTGGATGAACATGCCGAATTTGGCTTCGTGCCACCACTTCATGCGCTCGGCGCGGGTGTCGGCCTGCTTCTGGTCGGCAGGCGTTAGAGGCGGAGTGGGCGCGGCGGCTTGTGGTGCGGTGGTAGAGAGGCCGTGCGCGTTGGCTGCGGCGAGGGCCGCGGCTCCGGCCGCGCCGAATTGTTTCAGAAATGCACGCCGTGTGCTCTCGTTCCAATTCATGGGGTCCTCCGATTTGAGTGATGGTGCAAAGTGGAGCGATTGCCGCCGTTCCCGGGTCCCCAAATGTGAGGGACCCGGGGCACCCCAGTTTTGGGACTGGATCAGGAACGCGCTGCCGGAGGCAAATATATCAGTTCGTGCCGGCCCTACGGGGGCGGCGCGTGTTTACTGCAGCCTTCCCAGGACTACGGGACGAAGAGTGGTGGCAGGGCTGCTGCGGCTTAAACGCGCCGCCTTCAATTTTCCGAAGGTTTTTCCGCGTGGTCGACGATGTAAACGTTAACGGGGCCTTTGGCCGGCTCGAGCTTGAGGCCGAGCTGTTCTTCGAGCGCGGTGAAGAGGTCGGGCAGCGCGTCATTGCCGGCCGGGCTGGAACCGGCGGCCATCGGATCGGGTTGCCATTTCAGGTCGATGGTGTATTTGCCGTCGAGCCCGGTTTTGTTCACGATGAGCCGGCCCACCTGGCCCGAAAGGCTGACCGCAAGGCTGTCGAGCGGGATGCCGTTCCCCGACAGCTTGCCGGCGCCGGTGCTGTAGCCGAAGTTCTTATCCTTTGGGGATTCAGTCAGCTTTGAGCCGCCCTTGGCGAGAACCAGGTTGTAGATGGGCAACTCGCGCGTTTCTGTGTGGAGCTTGAGCTGGAACCGGTCAGCAAGAACGGCCTGCAGCATGGAGCCCTGCACCTTCCCACGCTGGACGGAAGGCAGTTTATTGATTGCGGCCGCGGACTCTTCGTCCATCTTGGCGTCGACAGAATACCGGTCGGAGTTCGCCCACGGCGGCAATCCGGTCAACTGGTCGTCCATCACAATGTCGTACGCGTCGCGAATGAGGTTCGCGAGGTCAAAGCCCTGGGAACTGAAACCGTCGGGCGTCGTCCTCCACCACATGGACATGCCGGCGTCGGACTGCTTGTAGGGCTTGATGGAGACGACTTCGTAGGAAAAGGCTGCGGGGTCAGCGGTGCCAGCGGATCCAGCAGGGCTGGTTTGCGCAGCGGCGGCCGGAACCGCGGGAGCGGGTGACTTATCTTGCGCAAATGCCGGCGCGATACAAACCGAGCAGATGAGGGCAACCGGGGTCAACAAGCGGCGGTAATTAGAATGAAGCGCACTCAAGGCGTTCACGTCGCGGGCCTGCCTCACAAAAAGTCGAACGAGCGATCTGCTGTTCAACTGACGTGGTAAGTGTACCCGTTGTTTGCAGGCGGTGACGCTATTTTCGCTCGGTGGCAAAGAAGACGGCCGCGCCGGCGATCAGAACAAACGTAGCGGCGGCGACAACCACGAAGATCAATCCGGAGGCCGAGCCAGAGGACGAGGCAGACGTGACGCCGCCGGCATGAAGCGCCGCCGACTGCGAAAGGTCGCTGAACCAGTTGAGCCAGGCCAGTCCGTGGCGCGCCTCATAGGCGATGAATCCGATGATGGGCAGCAGAAGGGCGACGAGGGCAAAGACCTGGGCGCCGATGAGGGGGCGCTGGATGCGTTCGAAGGCCTGCTGGCGGCTGCGCAACTGGGCGCGCCACCAGATGGCTCCGGCGGATGCGGGTTTGGCGGCGGCAAGAGTGACGGAACGCGCGCGCTGAAAGGCGCCGGCAACCAGGACCAGGTCGGCGCAGGTGCGGCAGGCTTCGGCGTGGCTGCGCAGCTCGGGCGGCGAGGCCAGGGGCCATTGGCCGCTCTCGACCAGTTCGCGAATCTCTTTTTCGCAGGGGCAGGAAACGAGTGTCATTGGGACCCTCCTGCGGGTTGGTGCTGCTCGCGGAGGATACGGGCCAGCCTGCGGCGCGCGCGGAAGAGCAGCAGGCGAATGCTGGCGGCGGCAAGCCCGGTGACCTGGGCGATCTCACGGTGCGAGTAACCCTCGGCGTGGGCCAGCCAGAGGAGCTGGCGCTCGCGAGGCTTCATGCGGAGGAGCGCGGGACCAAGCTCGGCCTGGGCTTCAGTTTGCGCGGCGCCCGAATCGGCGCTGAACACTTCTTCAGGCAACTCTTCAATGGATGCGGTGCGGGGACGGCGCCAGTGGTCGTGCAGCAGGTTGGTGGCGATGCGGAAGAGATAGAGCCGCGCCGCAACTTCGCCATCGTCGGCCAGCGACGGGGCACGCTCGGCGCAGAGGAAGCGAACGTAGCTCTCCTGCATCAGGTCGTCGGCCAGAGCCGCATCGCAGGAGGCGCGCACGAGATAGGCCCAGAGCGGCCGGGCCGAGCGCTCGTAGAAGCCGGCGAAGGCGGAGTTATCCATGTGCGCAGCCGTATGCTGCGCGGCGGCATCCGCCTCGCCCGCGAGCGCGTTCGGTAGTGCGAAATCCCAGGGCATGCGTCTCCTTGCCATGACTCGAATACCCATTCGCCATTGGTTCTGTGACCGATTGAGTTCTTATCTTTGGTTCGTGCTCTCCCAGGTCTCAATATCGAGACCTGGGGCACCCATCATTGGTACAAGAACAAGCGGTCAAGGATTAGCGCGGGTTCGAGCCATCCAGCCGGGGATTATCCGGCATGAGTCCCAGGCGATGAGCCACCGCCCAGGTTGCCCCTGCCGACAGGATAAACCCGATTCCGGGCATAAGCATCACGGTTCCGGTGATCAACATGGACTCGGCAGTGTCCTCGCCCCCGACATGACGGAGCAGCAGGAAACCAATGCCGAGCAGCACCATGACGAGACCGATCTGGAGAGGCGTGAGAACGCGAGCCACTACGTTGGGCACGAAGGGGCCTGCGCTTACGCCAGTCGAGATGGGAGCCGCTTCAAGGAACCGCTTGCCCGCCTCTGTTTCCATATACGCAGCCAGCTCCTGGCTGGTGCTGAATTTATCGATGAGGCGGGAGTGGACCTCGCTCTGCATCTTGAAGGTGCGGCTCCAGCGGCGGCTCTCGACAAAGAAACGGACGATGAGAACGAGGGCTGTGAAAATGGTGATAACGACGACCATCGGAATCATCTTGTCGGCCAGTTCGGCGGCACTGGATTGGTGGTCGAGCTGGGGTACCATATCGGGCCAGACGGTACGTTCGAGGGCCTGCTCGCGATCGCCGCCTGTTTCTCTGAGGTGATTGAAGAGGTAAAAGTCGGGGTTCTTGGCGATGTCGGGATGGGCGGCCATGAATGCGGCCAGCTCAGGGTTGTTGCGCTCGACATACGCCGGATCGGAGAGCAGCGACGGATCGCGGGCCACGACGGAAGTCAGCACCGGGCTAAGGCGAAGAAGCTTGAGGAATTGGCTCTGAATCTCTGCCACTTCCTGCTCCGAAGGCGCGGGGGCGGCGGCTGGCCTTTGCGGGGCGGTCTGCGAATGGGCGATGGCTGGCGCTGCGGCGCCTAGCGCGAAAACTGCGGCGAGGGCAATGCCAAGGACTTGATTGTGGTTTCTCATGTTCGTTCACCCCTCAAAATTGCTGTTCTGCACATAGAACGGATGGGAGGGGTGAACGGTTAACAGGGGGCGGAAAAAACGCGGACTTGGAAGAAGGCGCCCAGGAATTAGGATGCGGGGGCTAAAGAGGCTGCAAAAAAACTCATCAAGCTCGGCCAGACGGCAGAAAAAACTTCCCTCAGGGGCTGAAGCCCGCGATTTCTAAAGGCCTTATTGGCACGGATAAATCCGTGCCCTTTCAAAACAGCGGGAGCATTGAATTTTTCCGCAGCATGTAAAGCCCCGAACTCACGTTGGAGCTCTATCTGCACGACTAAAGTCGAGGCCTGATACAAGACCAGACATTTGAGGTTCGTGCTATCCCATGTCCCAAAATCGGGACATGGGGCACCCCTGGTCGTGCGTGGTTGGATTCCCACAGAGGCTACAAGTCGTGGTCAACCCAAATTCACTCATCTCGATGTGTCAGGCGCTACTCCTCGCGCATGAGGCGGGAGGGGTCGGCGAGCAGGGCGCGCTGGGCGGGCGCCCATGTGGCCGCGAGGCCGAGTGTGAGCATAGCCAGCACAGTGCCTCCGAGCACGATCGGATCGCTGGGCGAGGCCTGATAGACGATGAATGCCAGGACGCGCGTGGCGGCGAGACCAAGCAGGATTCCCGCGACAGAGCCGAGAGCGAGCAGGCGGAAGGCGCGGCCGAGCGCTGTGCCGAGAACCTGCGCTTTTCCAGCGCCGAGGGCAATGCGAATGCCCATTTCCTTGAGGCGCTTGCTGACCGAGTAGCTGGCCATGCCGAAGATACCGGTGATGGCAAGCATTGCGCCCAACAGTCCCAACACTCCCAGTGCGACAGTGGCTGCGCGGGCGGCGAAGAGCGCGCTGGTCAACTCCTTGTCCCAGGTGAGCAAGCTAAAGGGAAGGCTGGCGTCGAGCGCGCGAACCGCGTCGTGAAGCGCAGGGGCTACGGCCTGTGGATCAGCGACGGTGCGCGCCACCAGCGTGGTTTCAGTCGAGGGCGACTGCAGCAGGGGGCGGAAGTAGGCCGGCTTGGGATCTTCAGTGAGGGTGACATATTTGCCGTCTTCAACAACGCCGATGACGAGGAAGTTGTCGTGCCCCTGGTCGTGCAGGAAACGAGCTCCTACGGCCTGGGAGACCGAGCCGAACAGCTTGCGGGCGAACTCCCGATTGACCAGAACGACGGCCGGGGCGTTTTTATCGTCGCTCCAGGCAATGTCGCGCCCGGCAAGGAGCGTGGTTCCGGCGGCGCGGAGATAGCCGGGAGAGATGGCGTAGGCCATGGAGAGCGCGGTGGCATTTGAATCGCGAAAGTCGGTCGTGCCGGATTTGAAGACAGAGGTCTGGCTCCAACCAAGGCCGAGCGGAATATTGTCAATGAGGCCGGCGGACGCGACTCCGGGAACAGATCCGGCGGCATCGAGAATGCGGCGCTGCATGGCGGGGACGCGGTCGCCGCTGTATCCGGCCATGTTGAGATCCTGGGTGAGCAGGAGGGTGTTCTGCGGCTGGAAGCCGAAGTTGGCGCTCAACGAACGCGCGAGGCCGCGCACAGCCACCAGCGATGAGGTAAGAAGCACTGCGCAGACGGCGACCTGAACGACCAGCAAGACGTCGCGCAGCGCGAAACGGCGGGACCGGCCTGCGATGGCGGTTCCGGTCTTGACCACCTCCCAGGGAGCGGCGTGCAAGACCTGGCGCACCGGCGACAGGCCGCAGAGCAGACCGCTTACGATGGCCAGCATGGCGGCCACCGCATAGGTGCGGGCATCGGGATTGACCGGAACATTGACGGGAAACTCAGGAAGTGGCTGCCATACGCTGAGAGAGCGGAGCAGGAAGACGCTGGACGCGATTCCGGCTGCGCCGCCTGCGGAGGCGATGAGCAATGCCTCAGTTAAAAGCTGGCGGAGGATGCGCCGGCGAGTAGAGCCCAGAGCCAGGCGCAAAGCAATTTCACGGGAGCGGTCGGCTGCACGAGCGGCAAAGAGACTGCCCAGGTTGGCGCAAGCGGCCAGCAGAATCAAGCCGGCGAGCAGCATGAGTCCCGCAACGAAAGCGCGCACGGGTCCGCCAAGCATATCGCCCACCAGGCCAGGGCGCACGAGAGAGAATTTGGCCGCGTCGTCGTTAGTAGGGTAGGTTTTTTTGAGGTATGCGGCGACGACATTCAAGTCTCCCGTTGCCTGTGCAACGGTAACGCCCGGTTTGAGGCGGCCAATGAGCCAATTGCTTGAATTGCCGCGGTCGTCGAGACCGCTTGAGCCCTCGACTTGCGCCTGGTCGATTATCGGCACCCAGAAGTCCGCTTGGTAAATAAGTTCAGAGCCGCGAAAACCAGGAGGTGCGACGCCGAGAATGGTAAATTGATGGCGGTTCATGGCGACGGTGCGGCCGATTGCGGCCTCGTCGCCGTGGAAATGCGTGCGCCAGTAGGGATAGCTGAGAACGATGTAGGGAATACTGTCGGGGCCGCGTTCGTCCGTCGAGTGAAAGAAGCGGCCAAGGAAGGGATGAACACCGAGCACGTCGAAGTAGTTGCTGCTGGCTTCGTAGATCCAGCATTTTTGGGGATTGCCGCCGGTGTCAAGGCCGGCCGATTCAAAGGTGTAAAGGGCGATTCCGTCGAAGGCCTTGTTGCGTTGAAGCAGATCGCGAAAATCGGGATACGAGTTCAGCGACTGGCCATTGTCATCGATATTGAAGAGGCGATCGGCGCCAGGCAAGTTGAGCGGGCGCAGCACCAGCGAATTGAGAATGCTGAAGACAACCGCATTGGCGGCGATGGCGACGGCCAGGGTGACGATGGCTGTGAAGGCGAATCCCGGCGACTTGATGAGTTGCCGCGTGGCGTAGCGTAGGTCGAACCAGATGCGGTCGAGGCTTAGCGCGGAATCGGCAGCGGCGACGTTTTCGCGAGTCGCGGTGCGGTTGCCGAAGCGCATGAGCGCGTCGCGGCGTGCTTCTTCGGGCCTCATGCCGGCAGCGAGGTTGTCTTCGATCCGCAGGGCGATGTGGGACTCGAGCTCGGCGGAGATTTCGCCGTCAACGCGGGAGCGGCGGAAGAGATTCGCGATTCGATTCAAGATGGGCATGGTGGAACCTCATGCGTAGCGCAGCATTGCGTGTACGCCGCGAACGAGCTGATCGAAATCTTCTTCAGCCTGCTGCAACTGACGGCGGCCTTCGGTGGTGAGCTTGTAATACTTGGCCCTGCGATTGGTCTCGGTGAGAGCCCACTCCGAGCTGATCCACCGGCTCTGTTCCATGCGGTGCAGCGCGGGATAGAGCGAGCCTTCTTCAACCTGCAGCAGATCGTCGGAGGCACGCTGGATGTGAAGCACGATTCCGTAGCCGTGCAGGCGTCCACGCTGGGCGAGAGTTTTCAAAACCAGCAGATCGAGACTTCCCTGGAGATCGTTTTTGGGCATGACGGACCCCTATTCGTCTTGGTATTGAAGAGGATATGCCTAGACGTGTAGGGGTGTCAAGGGAACCATTGATGAGTGAGTGTGAGTGCGAATGTGAGTGAGCGTGCCGGTCTACTCGCGGCGGAAGCGGTTGGCCTGGTCGAACTCGCCGCGGAGGGCGGGGGTGCGGAGATTCTCGCGGAGATAGGTAAGGCGCTGCTCCATAGCCTGGAGGACGCGCTCGACGGCCTCGGTGTTGGTGTGGGCGATGTCGCGCCACATGGTGTAGGGGCTGGCGCCCAGGCGAGTCATCTCGCGCAGCGCGCGTCCGCCCACGTCTTTGAGCTCGGGTGCGTTGCCTACCTCTTCCTCAAGCAATGCGCTCATGGCCGTGGCAACGAATTGAGGCAGGTGGCTGACCCACGCAACCAGCTCATCGTGGCGGACGGGATCGAGATCGATGACCCGCGAACCGATGGCAGCGACCCAACCGCGCCAGACCTGGACCAGTTCGGCAGCGCGCGGAGTGCGACGCGCGTAAGCATCGTCAGTAAACAGCCAGACCGCGCCGCGATAGAGGTTGGCGTCGGCCAGGGCAGCGCCGCCGCGCTCTTTGCCTGCCATGGGGTGGCCGGGCAAAAACGCCGGGCAGTTGGGCTTGTTATAGAGCTGCGCGGCCGACTCGGAGATGAGTCGCTTGGTGCTGCCTACATCCGTCACCAGGTGATCGGGAGTGAGCCGGCCCGAGAGCTGGGCCATGAAGTCAAGGGTGGCGAAGATGGGCATGGAGAGCACGACCACTTCGCTCTCCCGGGCTGCGGCGATGGGGTCATCGGCCACGGCATCGATGGCGCCCATGTGCAGTGCAACGTGGACCTGCTCTTTGGTGCGGCTCCAGCCGGCGATGTGTCCAGTGAATCCGGCGGCTCGCAGAGCGAGGCCGACTGAGGTGCCCAGAAGGCCGGTTCCGAGGATGGTGATGCGGTTGAACATAGATTGCAGGGTAGCGAGTGAGCAAAAACCAGATACCGCTGCATTTCAGAGTAATGCACGAGCCTGAATGGTGACTGAATCGGGAACCGACATCACTCGCCGGGAACAATGTGAATCGCGTCGGGTATTTCGTCGCTCTTGCTTGCACCCTTCTGTTCGTCGGGATCCGGCCCGTCTTCACGTTTATCGGTGCGCGCCAGAATGATGAGGGCCGCCAGGGATAGGACGAACAGCGGCAAGCCAATTGCGAGCGAGGGTTCGCCGAAACGGTAGGCGTGAGCGCTGGCTACGGCAAAATCTTCGAGCCGGGAATTCGAATACGGCTGGTAAGAGTAGTACACCAGCACCGGGCCTTGGTGGTTGCACGCGCCCGGTGAGAGAGGGGTGGCACAGACTCCGCTGTAGTCGTCAAACTGAACGCCGTTGACGGAAAAAACGTAGTGGTAGGCTATGCTGCCATGCCGGCCATGGGTTATTTTCGTAACGCGGCCCACAATCGCCGCTTCATGCTGCGCGGCCACCGAATAGGTGTGCCCTGTTACGCAGTTCCAACCTCCGAAAGATGCGGCGAAAAATCCTAGGACAAGGCACCAACTCAGAATTCGTGTTAAAGAACTGTCCACTTGCTACCTCTTGAGTACGCGGCAAGAATTGTACGCTTGCATTGATCAAAGAGTATGCATCTTCAGTCCGGCTGGCGGCCAGAATCAGTCGGCGGGAACAATGTGAATCACTTCCGAGCCGGCCATGGGCGTGGACTGCGGGGATTGGCAACCGTTTAGAGCGTCCTTCCCACCGCGCCGGCAATGGCGCGCAACTCCAACGTGAGTTTTGCGAAGTCCTCGAAGTACATGGTCTGCGCGGCGTCGCTCACCGACTTGTCGGCGTTGGGATGAATCTCGATGAGCAATGCGTCTGCGCCAGCGGCTACAGCGGCGCGAGCCATGGCGGGAACCATGTCGCGGCGGCCGGTGCCGTGGGACGGGTCGCCCACCATGGGCAGGTGCGAGAGCTTTTTGACGACCGGAATGGCTGAGATGTCCATGGTGTTGCGCGTGGCAGTTTCGTAGGTGCGTATGCCGCGCTCGCAAAGGATCACGTCGTAGTTGCCGCCGGAGAGAATGTACTCGCTCGAGAGCAATAGCTCCTCAATGGTGGCGGCGATGCCGCGCTTGAGCAGAACCGGCTTGCGCACCTGGCCGAGTTCGCGGAGCAGATTGAAGTTCTGCATATTGCGCGCGCCTACCTGGAAGCAATCGACGTAAGGCAGCATGGCCTCGATCTGCGCGATCTCCATAACTTCGCTGACGGTGGCCAGGCCATGAGCGCTCGCGGCTTCGCGCATGAGCTCGAGACCGGGAATGCCGAGTCCCTGGAAAGAATAGGGCGAGCTGCGCGGTTTGTATGCGCCACCGCGCAGGAAACGGCCGCCGGCCGCCTTCACGGCTGCGGCGGTGGTGAAGATCTGCTCGCGGTTCTCGATGGCGCAGGGGCCGGCGATGATGGCTACCTGTTTGCTGCCGATGGTTGCGCCGTTGGGGAATTCGATGATTGTGCCCTCGGGCCTCCAGGCGCGACCGGCAAGCTTGTACGGCGAACTGATGCGATGCACGTGCATCACGCCCGGCAGGACTTCAAACTTGCTCAGGTCGAGACCAGCGGTGGGGCCGACGGCGGCCAGGATGGTCTGCATCTCGCCGGTGGTGCGATGGACGTGAACTCCGGCCTCTTCCATCACTTCAATTACGGCGTCGATTTGTTCCTCTGTGGCTGTTTCCAGCATCGCGACGATCATTTTTTATTCCCTGTCTCGGGCGATGTCCCAGGGTCCCCGGCAACAGCTCCCTGTTGCTGGGGTGGTTGGGTGCCCGCGGCATGGCCAGGCTCTGCGCCCACGTGGGCGGCCTGGGCGTTTCTCTCTGAAGCCAGCTCGTTTCTCTGCAAGGCCCGCATGACGTCGATGATGCGCTCGTAAATGTGCGTCAGCTCAATATCAGGGAGCGGCCCCTTGTTGGCTTCGCGCACGTTGGCATAGATGATCTTTTCGCGATTCGGCTCATACACCGGGAGCGAGGTTGCGGCCTTGAGATGGCCGATCATCTGGGCCGCGCGCGCCCGCTCGCTGAGCAGTTCAACGAGCTGGCGGTCAAGCTCATCGATGCGGATTCGCAATTCTTCGATCGTCATAAAGTCAGCCTCTAGCTGCTAGCCACTCGCTTCCAGCTCTTTTCTGCCAGCGTGAGCGCATTCGGCACAATCTGCCAACGCGCAAGCCGGAAGCTGGAAGCTAGAAGCTGAAAGCTGGTTTTCTCACCGGGCCAGCGCCGCATGGGGCAAGCGCAGGCCCTCGATAAATCGAGCCACCGCGCCGGGCGCTTCGCCTGGTCCCTCTGCGGAGGTCGTCCGCTCAACCAGCTCGACAATAGCGCTGCCGATCACCGCGGCATCGGCGAACTCCGCCACCTGGGCAACGTGATCCGCGTTGCTGATACCGAAACCCACGGCTACCGGCAGCGTCGTCCATCGCCTGATGCGGGCGACCAGCGCGGCCGCATCGGCGGTGAGACTTTGTTGCTTGCCGGTAATGCCGGTGCGGGAGATGGCGTAAACAAATCCCTTTGAGTGCGTGGCGATGGCCTCAAGGCGCGCGTCGGGACTGGTGGGTGCGGCAAGAAAGATGGGCGCGAGACCGGCGCGGGCCAGCTCAGCGAGATAATCGGTGGCTTCTTCAACAATCATGTCGGTGGCCAGCACGCCGTCGGCGCCTGCAGCTTTTGCATCATCGGCAAAGCGGGCCAGGCCGTAGCGGAGAATCGGATTGAGATAGGTGAAGATGATGAGACCGGCCTGCGGGCGAGCAGCGCGAATCTCGAGCGCCAACGCGAGAACCTGTTTGAGATTGGTGCCGCGAGCCAGTGCGCGCTCGCTGGCGCGCTGAATGATGGGGCCGTCGGCGAGCGGATCGCTGAAGGGCACGCCGAGCTCAATAACGTCGGCGCCTGCGTCGATGGCCGCGATGGCGATGTCGCGCGTGGCGTCTATGGACGGATCTCCGGCGGTGAGATAAACGACCAGGCCCGGTTTGTGTTTGAAGTGGATCGGCATTTGAACGACAACCGCAGATCCTTCGGCTGCGCCTCAGGATGACAGATTCAAGATGTTGCGAACTTCGTGTCAGGACGCAAGGTCCTGTTGGCCACCGTGCTACAGTTTCAGCTCACGCGCCAGGATTCCCATGTCCTTGTCGCCGCGGCCGGAAAGGTTCACCACCAGTATTTCACGAGCGTCGAGCGACGGCGCCAGGCGCATTACTTCGGCCACCGCGTGGGCGCTTTCGAGCGCGGGCAGAATCCCCTCGGTGCGCGCGAGGGTTTTTACCGCTTCGAGCGCACCAGCGTCGCTGCACGAAACATACTCGGCGCGGCCGGAGTCGTGGAGCATCGCGTGCTCGGGGCCGATGGAGGCGTAGTCGAGACCCGCAGAAACCGAATGCGTGAGGGCGATCTGGCCGTCTTCGTCCTGAAGAACGTAGGAGAATGTGCCCTGCAGCACGCCGGGCGCGCCGCCTTGAAAACGGGCTGCGTGCTCGCCGAGCGCTGTTCCCCGGCCGCCGGCCTCAACGCCGATGAGCCGAACCTGGCGCTCGGGAATGAACTCATAGAATGCGCCGATCGCGTTGGAGCCACCACCCACACAGGCTATGACGGCTGAGGGCAGGCGGCCTTCCTTTTCAAGAATCTGCAATTTGATCTCGCGGCTGATGCAGCGGTGAAAGTCGCGCACCATGGTGGGGTAAGGATGAGCGCCCAGCGCGCTGCCCAGCAGGTAATAGGTGGTGCGGACGTTGGTGACCCAGTCGCGCATGGCCTCGCTGATGGCGTCTTTGAGGGTGCGCGATCCGGAGCTGACGCCGCGCACCTCTGCGCCGAGCAGGCGCATGCGCTTGACGTTCAGGTCCTGGCGCTCCATGTCCACATCGCCCATGTAGATGACGCACTCGAGGCCGAGCAGCGCGCAGGCGCTGGCGGTGGCCACTCCGTGCTGGCCGGCTCCGGTCTCGGCGATGACGCGCTTTTTGCCCATGCGTACGGCGAGCAACCCTTGGCCGAGGGCGTTGTTGATTTTGTGCGCGCCGGTGTGCAGCAGGTCTTCGCGCTTGAGGTAGATTCTTGCGCCGCCAAGCGACTCAGTGAGCCGTTTGGCGAAATAGAGCGGCGTAGGCCGGCCGGCATAGTCGGTGAGCAGCGCGTTGAGTTCGGCTTGGAAGGCAGGGTCGGCCTTGGCGGCGTCGTACTCGCGCTCGAGCTCGAGGAGCGCGGCCATCAGCGTCTCCGGCACGTAACGGCCCCCGTAGACGCCGAAACGGCCAGGGCGCGACTCGGAGGGACTTGCCGGAAGGATGATGGAGGCCATGAAGAGCTCCTGGAGTTTATCCCGCAAAAAAAGGGGAACTTTTTAGTGTACTAGGGCAGAGTGGCGGCTCTCGATAACCTCCGTCGCAAGGGATCGTCACCGACGCGCGTGACACGGGAACTTGCGGGCCGCTCGTGCGTAGCAGTTAAGCAGCAGCATCAAGAGCGAGGTGATCGCATGAGAGCCATTGGGTATCGCAAGAATGGTCCTCCGGAAGTGCTGACCTATGAGGAATTGGAGAAGCCGGCTCCGACCGAAAAAGAGGTTCTGATCAAGGTGTGCGCCGCGGCGGTGAACCCGCTGGACTACCACTTAATGAAGGGTGGGCCTGCGATTATCCGGCTGTTGTTTGGACCGCGCAAGCTGAAGGTGCCGGGGGTAGACGCCGCCGGTGTGGTAGACGCCGTGGGCTCAAGCGTGACGCAGTTCAAGGCCGGAGATACGGTATTCGGGACCTGCCGCGGCGCATTTGCAGAGTACGCGATTGCGCCGGAAACCGCATTGGCGGTTAAGCCGGAAAGTGTTGCGTTTGAGGATGCGGCCGCCTGCCCAATCGCAGCGCTCACCGCCCTGCAGGGTTTGCGCGATAAGGGAAAGATTCAAGCCGGGCAGAATGTTCTAATTAACGGCGCGTCGGGTGGTGTGGGCACATTCGCAGTGCAGCTTGCGAGATTGTTCGGCGCGCACGTTACGGGTGTGTGCAGCGGGCGAAACGCCGAAATGGTTCGGTTGCTTGGCGCCGATCGCGTTATCGACTACGCCCGGGAAGATTTTGCGATAGGCGCGGAGCGCTACGACCTGATCTTCGATCTCGCCGGGAACCATTCGTTCTCAGCATGCAAACCCGTTCTGACTCCCCAGGGTATTCATGTTGGTGCGGGAATCCTTGCTGGACCGAAATCGCTTCTGAAGATGTTCGCCGGCCTGCTAATCGCTCTTGGCGCTTCACGGTTTTCGAGTCGAAAATTCATAATCTTCGTGGCTAAGGCCAACCGCAAAGACCTGACGTTGATTGGCGAACTGCTTGCCGCAGGAAGGCTGAAAGCCGTCGTCGATAAGACGTTTGCCCTGGCTGACGTTCCTGACGCGATTCGCTACCAGGGAACGTGGCACACGCATGGCAAGCTGGTTGTCAAAGTGGCCACGCAATAGTTATTGCTTCTTCCGCACGATGTTGCACAGCATGTCGGAGTGGATGTTGAGTCCGATGTTCGTCATGTTGTAAACGTGCTCGCTGGCCACCAGCCAGACGATCTCGCAGATGGCGCGCTCGGAGTAATGTTCAGCGAGGCGCGCGAAGGTTTCGGGCTTGACGTTCTTGTCGCGCGTCAACTCGGTAACATAGTCGAGCATGGCGCGCTCGGCGCCAGAGAACAATGGGCTGGTGGCGTAGTTATTCAGGTCATCGAATTTGGCCTCGTTTAAACCCGATTTGATGGCATACCATCGCCCGATGTCGATGCAGAATTCGCACACGTTGATGTGGGCCACGCGCTCGCGCACCAGCAGGATTGTTTCCGGCGGCAGGTTGAGCTTTTTGTCGAGCTTGCTGATTTTGCCGATGAACATGCCGAAGGCGAGGGGCATGCGAGCCACAAAGACCGTGAGCGGCGTCATTACTTTGCCGAACTGACGGCGCGACATGGCGAAGATCAGCTTGAGCATGGGATTGGATGGGTTTTCGACGGGAGCAAGAAAGGTATCCATTTTTGAAGACCTCCGGGGGTTGGGGACGAGCCGTTGTTCCAGGCGCAAGTGCCTGACCAGTGCCGATCCAGCGCATTTGAATGAATGACGAACGACCGGTGCGTGAAGTGACATCGTTCTCCTCAAAAAAATACGAGAGGTTAAACAGAAGGGTTACATCTGCCCGGCATTGAATCGGGACAGGGTTCTGACGATTGCTGCCGCTCGATCAGTTACGCTCCCAGGCTCTATAAAAACAAGCTCAAAGCCCAAGCTGCGGTAGACCTCTTCATGTATCCGCTCAAATCGTAGAGTGTCCTCAAAGCTGATCCGGCGCGCCTCGGTGTTTTTGATGAATCCGAGGTTGCGCACGAAGAACACCTGCTTTTCGAAGATGGAGTCCGCCTGGATGCGGTTGAGCTCGCGGGCCAGTCCCTCGGAAACTGGACGGGCGAGGTAGGTTGCGAGAGCCGCGGTGCATACGGGTGAACGGTCGTGGAACTGAATGGCAACCGGCTCGACGGCCGCGCGTGTTTGGCGCTGCCACTGCAGCTCGGCAATTGCATCGATAAAGAAGCCCTGTTGCCACGGCTCGGGAATGCCGCGCGCCTGCCACAGTGCGATCAGGTCGGTTGCCGCCTCCTCGACGACGCCATAGCCTTGCGTCTCAAGCTGGCGCAGGATGAGGGTCTTTCCGGAGCCGGGTGCTCCGGTGAGAATGTATCGTTTCATGATTTCGAAGCAGTTCGTGCGTTGGAGATGAAGGCGCGGACCTTGGCCGGGTCCTTTCGGCCGGGCGCGGATTCGACACCGCTGACTACGTCAACTCCCCAGGGATGCAGCGTGGCGATGGCTTCGGCGACGTTTTCCGGCGTGAGGCCGCCTGCGACAACTATGCCGCGTTCTTTCGCTAACGCGTTTCGGAAAAAAGTCGCCGCCGCAAGATTCCAGTCAAATGTCGTTCCAGTGCCACCTACAGCGCTCGCTGTCCGCGAATCGACCATGAGCGCGTCGATTTCCGGATCGTCCGGCAGTGCTGGAATTGCGGCATCGAAGTGAACAACCCGAAGGATGCGAAAGTTCCTTCCGAATCGAATGCGAAGTTGCGCCGGCAGTTCGCGCGGGGCGTCGAAGTGAAGCTGCACACCTGTCAGTCCGGCGGGCTCAACCGTCGATGCGATTTCTTCAAACGATGCATCGACAAAGACGCCGATTTTTTCGAGCGCCGGAGGCAGATGCGGTGTAATGGCTGCAACTTGCGCGGGTGTTACGCGGCGCGGGCTGGGCGCGAAGACAAAGCCAACGGCACCGGCTCCGGCATCGGCGGCGAGCTGCGCGTCGGCGAGCGTGGTATTGGCGCAGATTTTGATCCAGAGGCTCATTGCGCTTCGCCTGCCTGGGCGAGCAGATCTTTGAGAGCTGCGCCGGGATCGGCATGGCGCATCAGGCTTTCGCCGATCAGGAAAGCATCGAAGCCGGCTTTGTGCAGGCGGGCAATATCGGCGGCGTTATGGATGCCGCTCTCGGTGACGCGCACCACGCTTGCAGGGATGCGTTCGATGAGCGCCAGCGAAGTATCGAGAGAGACCTCGAAGGATTTGAGGTCGCGGTTGTTGACGCCGATGGCGTGTGCGCCGGTTTCACCTAATGCATCGAGTACACGGTCGAGCTCGTCAGATGTGTGGACTTCAACCAGCACGTCAAGCGAGAAGCCGTCGGCGACCGAGGCCAAGTGCTTCATCTCGGCATTGGTGAGCGCGGCGGCAATGAGCAGGATGGCGTCGGCGCGGTGGGCGCGGGCTTCGACGATCTGGTACTCGTCGACGATGAAGTCCTTGCGCAGGCACGGGAGCGGAACGGCCGCCGAGGCCAGCTCGAGGTTGCGCAGGCTCCCCTGGAAGTATGGCTCGTCAGTGAGCACTGAAAGCGCGGCAGCTCCGCCGGCGCGGTAGCGGCGGGCGATGAAGGCGGGATCGAAGTCAGCACGGATCAGGCCCTTGGAGGGCGATGCCTTTTTGACTTCGGCAATTACCGCCGTTCCCTGCCCGGCTTGGCGGCGCAGGGTTGCGGCCCATCCCCGGGGATGGTGCTGGGTGGCGCGGCGCTCCAGATCGGCCAGCGTGGTGTGGGCCTTGCTTGCGGCGACGGTGGAGCGCGTGGTGGCCAAGATCGTCGACAGAAATGTCTGCGTGCCGGCCGGCATGGTTCTGGGATGAGTATAGCGGTGTCAGCGAGTCAGTGAGTCAGCAAGCCGGCGAGTCAGCGGGCTGTCCCATGCTCGTGGGATTGGCCAATCGGTCGAACTGGCTGCGCAGCGGCCACGAGCTCTTTTGCCGCTTTGCGGCCCAGGCGGATGCAGTCGGGAACGCCGATGCCGTCGTAGGCGTTGCCGGCGAGGCGCAGGCCGGGCAGAACGGTCAGGCGCGAGTTGATGCGGGCCATGCGGTCCTTGTGCCCAACGGCGTACTGGGCCATGGCGCGGCGCCAGCGCGTTACCTGGATATGCTCGGGCTCGGCCGTGGGACTGACGACTTTTTTGCCGAGGATTTCAGTGAGTTCGCGGCGCACCGTAGCGACAAGTTCATCATCAGGCGCTGAGAGCAGCGATTCGTTGTTCATGCCGCCGAGGAAGGCGCGAAAGACGGCTTTGCCGGGCGGGGTGCGGCCCAGAAACTTTCGGTGCGCAAAGGTGCACGCCAGCATGGCGCGGCGCTCGCTGGCCGGAACCAGGAATCCGAATCCCTCAGGCAACGCGCCGAGGTTTGCCTCGTTGTACATCAGATTGACGGTGATCGACGAGGAGTAAGGAATGGCGGAAAGCTCCTCGCCGAGCTCACGATCCACATTGGCAAGCAGCGCACCGGCAGCCCAGGCCGGCGAAGCGACAATCAGCGCGTCGTACTCCTCTGAACCCGAGCCTGCGATTACTCGCCAGCCTGTTGCCGTCTTCTCAATCGCCGAAACGGCAGTGCCGGTACGGATGTACTGGGGGTTGAGCCGCCTGGCGATGGCGTCGACCATCTGCTGCATGCCGCCGCGAAGGGCCGTAAAGATGGGGGCTCCGCCCCTCGACTCTTTGGAGGAGGTCTGTGCCCGGGCGGCGGCCATCTGTTGATGCGCGGCCAGCATGCCGCGGGTTAGCGAGCCGTATTTGCGCTCCATCTCAACCAGGCGCGGCAGCACGGTTTGCGCGCTTAACTGCGCAGCGTCGCCGCCGTAAATGCCGCTCAGGAGCGGATCGGCGAGGCGATCGACAGCTTCAGCGCCAAAGTGGCGTTCGACGAGCGCAGCCACTGACTCGTCGGCCTCACTGGGGCGCGGCGGGTGAAGCAATTCAAGCGCCATGCGAATCTTGGTGCGCAGGCTGAAGAGCCGGGTGAGCGCGGTAGGCACCAGCTTGGTGGGAATCAGAAACATGAGCCCGTCAGGCAGCGGAACAAGCCGGTTGCGCACCACGATCCAGGTTTTGCGGGCTGCATCGTTGGAAGGGATAAGTTGATCCCCGAGGCCAAGTTCGCGGCAAAGCTCAGCGGCCGCGGGTTTCTCAGTAATAAACGAGTCGGGGCCCTTTTCGATGACGGCGCCATTGACAATTTCGCTGGCGAGCGAGCCGCCCAGCACGGGGCGCGACTCGAAGAGCGTGTACGAGACCGGCTCACCGGCAGAGCGAGCCTTTTCAAGTTCATAAGCCGCAGCCAGTCCCGCAATTCCGCCACCGATGATCGCGATCCGCATACCTGGCATTGCTCCATCATGACAGCAACCAGCGGCTGGCGTACCAGGTGAAATGGCGTTTTCAGTCGGGGAAGTGGTGGTCATTACAAGCACTCAGGATCAATGAAACCGGGCTAATTGGATGTGATTAAAGTCACTTGCGGCGTCCCGATCCCCCTCTACAGTCGTAGTGGACTTGCTCTCAAACGAAGCCCGGCGCAAGATGGTTCCGGGCGTCCGATTCACCTTTTCCTTCTTCCTTTGAAAAGACGCATCAGCCCTGCAGGAGGCTCTCATTGAGCGCCGAATTGATTCATCGCCTTCATTTTGCCTTCACCGTGACCTTCCATTACCTTTTCCCGCAGCTCACCATGGGGTTGGGTCTGCTGATCGTTGTGCTCAAAACCGTGGCGCTGCGCACGGGTGACGCGAGCTGGGACCGAGCGGCGCGATTCTGGGGCCGCATCTTCGCCATCAACTTTGTCTTCGGCGTGGTCACCGGCATCCCCATGGAGTTCGAGTTCGGCACCAACTGGGCGCGGTTCTCGCGGCTCTCGGGCGGCGTGATCGGGCAGCCGCTGGCCATGGAGGGAGTCTTCAGCTTCTTCCTCGAGTCGGCCTTTCTGGGGTTGTTTCTCTACGGCGAAAAGCGGCTGTCGAAGACCATGCACTGGTTCTCGGCCGTGATGGTGTGGCTGGGATCGTGGATCTCGGGCTTCTTCATTATCGTGACCGACGCCTGGATGCAGCACCCGGTGGCTTACGAACGCATGCCTGACGGGCATTTTGAGGTGCTCAGCTTCTGGCAATTGCTGCTCAATCCCTGGGGATTGCTGCAATATGCGCACAACATGACCGGCGCGGTGGTGACGGGCTCGTTTGTGATGGCTGCGGTGGGCGCGTTTTATCTGCTCGAAGGCAAGCGGCGCGAATATGCGGAGATTTTCTTAAAGGTGGGCGTGATTGGCGGGGCGGTTTCGACGGTGATGATTATCTTCCCGACCGGCGATTTGCACGGCAAGTACGTCGCCCGCAACCAGCCGGCGGCGATTGCGGGGATGGAGGGGCTCTTCAAGAGCACGACCGGCGCGGGGATTGTGCTGATGGGCCAGCCCAACGAAGAGACGCAGCAGATTGACAACCCGATCGTGGTGAACGATGTGCTGAGCTTCTTGATTTACGGAACGACTAAGGCCGAGGTGAAGGGGCTTGACCAGTTCCCGCGCGACCAGTGGCCGACCGCGCTGCCGCTGCTCTACTACAGCTACCACATCATGGCCGGGCTGGGAACGTGGTTTGTGGCCCTGATGCTGGTGAGCGCGCTGCTCTTATGGCGCGGCAAGCTGTTTAAGACGCGATGGGTGCTGTGGGCGCTGCTGTTGAGTTTTCCGCTGCCCTACATTGCCAACACGGCTGGCTGGATGACGGCCGAGCTTGGCCGGCAGCCGTGGCTCATCTATGGACTGATGCGGACCAGCGAGGGCTACTCCGATATGGTCTCGGCGGGCAACGGGCTGTTTACGCTGCTCGGCTTCATGGGTATGTACGCGCTGCTGGGGCTGCTGTTCACGGTGCTGGTTTACCGCGAGATTGCGCGCGGGCCGGAACCGAAGGGGGTGCTGGCATGATGGGTTTCATCTGGTTCTGGCTGGTTGCGGTAATGATCGTCGGGTACGTGGTGCTCGACGGATTTGACCTGGGCGTGGGCGTACTGCACTTGTTCCTGGCGCGCAACGAAGCGGAACGCAGCGTGACGCTGCGCAGCATTGGCCCGGTATGGGACGGCAACGAGGTGTGGCTGCTGGCCGGCGGAGGAACGCTGTATTTTGCGTTTCCGCTGCTCTATGCCTCGGCGTTTTCGGGCTTCTATCTGCCGTTGATGATCGTGCTGTGGTTGCTGATATTGCGCGGCATAAGCCTGGAACTGCGCAACCATCTCGAAATGGGTGTGTGGCAGTCGCTGCTCGACGGAGTGTTTGGGCTGGCGAGCGCTCTTTTGACCATCTTCTACGGCGCGGCGCTGGCCAATGTAATTCGGGGCGTGCCCTTGCAGACGAACGGCTATTTCTTTTTGCCGTTGTGGACCACGTGGACGCCCGGACCGCAGCCGGGAATTCTGGACTGGTACACGGTGATCGGCGGGTTGGTAGCGCTGGTGGCTCTCACGCTGCACGGGGCGCTGTGGCTGGTGCTGAAAACCGAAGGCGAGCTGGAGGCTCGCGCGCGAAGCCTGGTGAAACCTCTATGGATCGCTCTGCTGGTGCTGACGGTAGTGAGCCTGATTGCGACCATCGCGATAAGGCCTTCAGGGCTGGACAATTACAACCACTACCCGGTCACGTACATTGTGCCGGCGGGGGTGGTGGCGTCGCTGGCATTGATTCTGTTCTGGAACCGCAACGGCTCGCCACTGAAGGCCTTTCTGGCCTCGTGCGTGTACCTCTTCTTCATGCTGGCCGGGGCGTGCTGGGCGCTGTATCCCACGCTGCTCCCGGCCACAGGCGGCCCGGCCAACGACATTACGCTCGACCGGGCGCTGAGCGGCCAGCACACGCTGGCCGTGGGGCTGGCGTGGTGGATCTTCGGCATGGCTCTGGCCGCGACCTACGTGGTGTTTGTCTACAGCCGGTTCAAGGGGAAGGTTGAGATGGGAGCGGGACATTAAGGGGGTAGTCAGCCCTTTCGATTGCCAAATGCATCAGGCCCGAATCCTACTCTCGATTCGGGCCTGCGGCGTTCTGGGGGTTGACTTTTGAATTGGTTAGAGCGTTACCAGCGGCTCGGCCGGCGTCCATTGCTGGAAGGCGTGGGCGGTTTGCTGGCGCTCGGGATCCCAGTTCTTGGGCTGGTAGATGCAGCACGGCTCCTGCGCGAGCGGGTCGCCGGTCAGGGCGTAGGCGCGGGCGCGGCTGCCGCCGCAGATCTCCTTGAACTCGCAGGCGCCGCACTTGCCTTCAAGCTGCTTGGTGTCGCGCAGGGCCTTGAATATGGGCGCGTTGCGGTAGATTTCGGCCAGAGGCGTCTCGCGAATGTTGCCGGCATGGATGGGCAGGAATCCGCTGGGATAGACGTTGCCCACGTGCGAGATGAACATGAAGCCCTTGCCATCATTCACGCGGCGCGTAGCCCAACTATGGTTGCGGGTGGCAGTGTCAGTGGTTGGCGAACCGGGTTCGTAGGCGATTGTTTGCGCGGGGGCTAAAGCCCCATCATTCTTATTAGCGGGATCTTCGGCACGACTGAAGTCGTGCCCTGATCGAAGACCCGCTCCAGTTGTCGCGGTGGAGGTTCCGGCTACGGCGGATCGCGTCGATCCCGGCCGTCCACCGGGATGGCCGTGGCCCATCTTGCGCTCCTCAAGGTTGTGCTGCAGCAGGTAGCGGCGGTAGTGCATGGCCTCAGTGGTCTTGATCTGGAAGTTGGCGCGGAGCGAGAGCTCGTAAATCTTGGCAAACACGCGCTCGAAGTCCTCGGCGCTGAGCAGGTCGTCGAGCTGGCCGCGGCCTACCGGAACGAGGAAGAAGACGTTCCACATGACGATGGCGAGCTTTTCAAAGAGCGCGCAGAGCGAATCGAGGTCGTGGGCGTTGTGGCGGCTGATGGTGGTGTGTACCTGGATGGGAATACCGGCCTCGCCAGCCCACTCAATGGCCTGGATGGTGCGGGCATATGCGCCGGGCAGCCCGCGGAAGGTGTCGTGAATCTCGGGGGTTGAGCCGTCGAGCGAGATGCCGAGCCGGACGAGGCCCGCTTCCTTGAGCTTGAAGATGGCTTCGCGGGTCAGGAGCGGCGTGGCGCTGGGAGTGAGCGCAACCTGGACGCCCTTTGAAGCCGCATAGTGGATGAGGTCGTAGACATCGGGCCGCTTGAGCGGGTCGCCGCCGGTGAAGACGAAGATGGGAATGTGCATGTCGGCGATCTGGTCGATGAGGTTCTTGCCCTCTTCGTGCGTGAGCTGGTCGGGGTGGGCGATGGGCTGCGCCGCCGCGCGGCAGTGCTTGCAGGCCAGGTCGCAGGACTGCGTGACTTCCCAGATGGCCAGAAATGGCGACTCGTCGTAGTCGATCCCGCCGCAGGCGGGAATGTTATGCATCGGCTGCATAAGGCCTCCTTGATCATCATGGCGAGCCGGGCTCCCGAAACGGGATCACCGGCCGGGGAGGAGAAAGATCGGTTGAAGAAAAACCAAATGCTGCCGAAAGATGAGGCAGCGCTCAACCGGAGGACCGTTCTCCGAGGGCCACGATTCGCATTCAGAAGATCAGCATTTGAGGGGCTTTGGATGTGATTGGGATCACTCCAGCGGATTCGGTTCGCGTATTTGCATTGTCGATGCGGCCAGGTGGCTCTCTCCTCTCTGGGGCTCCCACGGACAGGTCATTCGCAGAGCCGGTGTCTGTGGGGTGGAAGTTAGTGCCGCCTCGCGTGATGAAGGTGTGTCAAAAGATGGAGGGAAAACGGTCGCGACGCAGCGTCAAGCCAGGCGAGGCCCGTTATCTTGCTGGACAAATAACCGGGATAGGAACACAATCAGGCTACGGGAAGAGAAAGCGCGAAAGTGCGCGTCCATTCGGTGGGAAATGGAAACCCAAGGCCTTAGAGCCACCCTAAACTGGCCTGCTTGAGTGAGTTAAATCACTCCCCGATGTGCGGCAAAACACCGTCGCGGAAAAATCGTTCTGCGATAGTTTAAACAAACCTCAACCTCTCAGGAGGTCGCCATGGCCGCTGCAATGAAGCCGGGTTGGAGCAAACCCTCCACCATTCTCTTTGCCTCCGAGATCCCTGCCAATGAGAAGGCCTTTTCGTTCGCCCTTGCTCAGGCACGAGAGTTCGGCGCTGATCTCATCCTCTTCCACGCCTACGACACCTTGGTGGTGGCCGCCACCGAGACTTCGGGCATCCGTTACTACGATTACGCCGCCGCCGCGCGCGCCGAAAAACAGCAGCTTGAGCCGCTCGCCAAACGCGTTCGTGAAGCGGGCCTTAACTGCGAAGTCGTGGTGCGGCCAGGGCTGCCCGCCGACCAGATTCTGGCCTTCAGCCGCGAACGCGAAATTGACCGCATCGTAATGGGAACGCACTCGCCCGGGCCGATCGGCAAGCTGCTGGTGGGCTCGGTGGCCGAGGCGGTGCTGAGGACTGCCAAGGTGCCCGTCTTTATCGTGGGGCCCGAGGTAGTCGAAGGAGACTACCGCAACTTTGCAACGCGGACGATCTTGTGCGCCGCCAGCCTGAATGAAGCCAGCGGCCTGGTTGCCGAATTTGCGGCAGAGCTGGCCGCCGAGCACCAGGCGCGGCTGATTTTGCAGCACGTGATCCGGCCTCAGGACCGCGCCGAGTTCCTGGCCGGCCGCTCGCTCGACGATATCGAGGCCGAGATGCTCGCCCTGGTTCCCGAGAGGCTGCAGGGCAAAGTTCCGGTCCAGACGATTGTTATACCCGGCGATCCGACTGAGGAACTGCTCTACCAGAGCCGCGCTCAGCAAGCCGATTTGATTGTGCTGGGCGCCCAGGGCGCATCGGCCTTTGCCGCCGTCACGCGCCACGGTGTTGTGTACAAGGTATTGGCGCACGCATCCTCCCCGGTCATCACACTTTCGCCGGTTCTGCTGGCTGAAAGCGGGGCCAGGGATGAAAAGTCCAAGGCCAGCGAAGCTTACATGGCCGGCGTGTTTTAGAGCGGCATTCTTAGCGGACCCATTTGGACAATAGCGGCCACGCCTGAACAGTCGGGCGTGGCCTTGCTTTGTTGCGCGGACCGCTGCGTGCGCGTCAAATTACCTTCAGCCAGATGTGGAATTCCCCTGCCCGCGTTAGATGACCGATTGAGCCAATTGCCCGCCAATCAAGCATTCCAGGACATGACGCCCGCGATGCAGGCGACCACTCAGCGGTTGCACTGCGCAGCTGAGTTTTGCCCCGCAATTGCATTGATCCAATCGATGTGCGCGGTGTTTTGTGAATCGAACAACCCCTCCGCAAGGCGTGGCGTCAAAGGGTGAATGTTTGGGAACGAAGCGTCAGGAGGTGTGCAATGCTCTGGACAATTTTCGTAATCCTGCTTGTGTTGTGGTTGTTGGGAGTGGTTTCGTCGTATACGCTGGGTGGATTCATTCACATTCTGCTGGTGATCGCGCTCGTGGTGCTGGTGATTCAGCTGATTACGGGACGCAGACCTGTTCTTTGAAAACACAATTCGACCTACTCTTCTGCCCCCAGCGAGCCTGGGGGCATTATTCGATAACGCTGGATCAATGGCATTAAGGGCGGACGGAGGTGGAGTTATGGATAAGGACTGTGTAAAAGGTGCAATCAACGAAGCGGCCGGGCGTGTGAAACGCCAGGCCGGCGAGTGGACCGGCAACACGGATGCTCAAGTGGAAGGCGCCGTGCAGCAAATCAAGGGCAAGACACAGAAGATCGTGGGCGCCATAAAGGACGCGGCCCGCAACGCCAAAAACGACGTCGAACGTGAACGTGCACGCGAGGACGAACAAGCAAGCGAGCAAGAGCTGGATTTCGAAGGTGAACATGAAGACATGCAGATAGGACACAGCCAACGTTAAGTACAATTTCTTGCAGTTGGTGAGGGCGGACGGTAAAGAATCGCAGCCCGGTAACCGTGTGGGCTCTGGGCGTTATACTTCTGCGTCCGCCCCGGCACCTTTGCTCCGGAGCGGTGCCTCGAATTCGGGAATGCGCTATACTGGGCGCGTGGAGCGTTTTTCCTGCGCTCCCTGAATTGAGGTGCGTCTTCCGCAGGGACTCCGGTTCACTGACGTTCGACGTTCCGCCATCTGAGACCACGCGCTGGCGAGCTGTAGTCCGCGTGCTTCGAAGTCCGGTGGATGCAATCGGTTGTGCCCTCCTTCCTGCCTCCTGCTTGCTATGCGGCACTCCGCTGCCGCGCCTTTCTTCCGTTCCAATCTGCGATCTTTGCTGGGCCGGGATTTCCGTGCTCGACGGACCTGCGTGCAGCCGTTGCGGCGACACGCTTGACCGCGCCGGCTACTCGAGCCTTTGCCGCGCCTGCCGCATGGCTCCGCCGCCGTTTGTAAAGGCCGTTGCCTACGGGCTTTACGAGGGCGGCATGCGCGAAGCGATTCACGCGCTCAAATACAGCCGCCTGCATCCGGCCGCTCGGGTGCTTGGAAAAATGCTGGCACAAGCCATTGCCAGGCTCGCCGCAGAGGCGCCGGGCGAGATGCTGGTGGTTCCGGTGCCGCTGCACCGCAGCAAACATGCGCTGCGGGGATTCAACCAGGCGCGAGCGCTGGCTGAAGAGGCGCTGCGCGCGCTGAGTAAGACGCATCCCGAGTGGCAGCTTAGGCTGGCGTCAAGCACGCTGCTGCGATTGCGGTCCACTGAAAGCCAGGCGGGTTTGACTCCGCGGCAGCGGCGGCTGAATGTGCGGGGCGCGTTCTCGGTCGCCGACGCCGGCCAGGTAACGGGTAAGCATGTTCTGCTCATCGACGACATTCTGACCACGGGAGCCACGGCGCGAGCCGCGGCGCAGGCGCTCGAGAAGGCGGGAGCGGCTTCAGTCTGGGTGGCCACGCTGGCCCGCGCGCAACGGCATGGCGCACCGGATCGAGAGCAGACAGAAGCGGAACGCAGCGAAGAGCGCGGCGAAGGCTTGATTGACTCAGGTTTTGAGAGTTCGGATTCATTCATAAGGCCAACGATTTCTTAAGACGAGGGAAAAACATGTCGCTGGGTAAAGCCATGATTCATGCTCGCAAGCAGAAAGCGATTGCCAAGGCCGCGGCGCTGGCCGCCGACCACGCGGCCGGCACGCACAGTGCTCAGTCAATCCACATACTGCAGATGCCGGTGCTGGTGCTGAACGCGTCATACGAGCCCATCAACATCTGCGGCGCGCGGCGCGCACTGGTGCTGGTGTTGAAGGGCATCGCTCGCACCGAAGAAGAGCATGGCCTGATGCTGCACGCGCAGCGCAGCCACATTCCCATGCCCTCGGTCATTCGTCTGCTCGAATACCGGCGCATCCCTCACCAGACGCGCGCCCTCTCGCGCAAGAACATCCTGCTGCGCGACCGCAACACCTGCCAGTACTGCGGCGAGGCGCTGCCGCCCAGCGAGTTAACCCTCGACCACGTGATTCCGCGTTCGCGCGGAGGCAACTCGACCTGGGAGAATCTGGTGGCATGCTGCCACGCCTGCAACCGGCACAAGGGCAACCGGATGCTGAGCGATATCGACGACATGATCCTGCTGCGCGAGCCAAAGCCGTTCAGCCTGCACACCAGCCGGCAGATTATGCGCATGCTGGGCCGCGGCGACGATCGCTGGCGGAAGTATCTTTTCTATTGAGAGCGCGTGTATTGTGAATCGTGACTGTGAGGGGTACCCCCCGGCCCCCGCCCCCCGGGTGTTTTCTGCAATTTCTTGAATTCAGGATAGTTGCCGGCACGGATCTACCCCAAGTATTCTCCTTTGAGGAACATAAACCTCAAGACCTTGAAACAAAGGGGCTTGCAACGGGTCTGAATGGAGCTGGCCGCAGGTTGTCGCCGAAGAAGGTGGAGCACGTTCGAATCACCTGCTTTAGAGCATGGCGAATCGGCTGATAAAACAAGCAAACGAACGGCTGTCGCAAGTGGCTGAAGAGCGGTGAGTTGGAGGATCTTTTAAGGGGGCGCGCTTGACTGCGAGACAGAAGAGCAGATGAATTAATTCGCTAAGGCGCTGAATGCAACGAATTCTGCCGCCCGACGCAGCGTTATGCTGCCAGCTCGCACGGTCTTAAGTTGCCAGTCGGGACATCTGGAATCCCGCCACAGCAAGACCTGAGGGCT
>Ga0335072_10002105_pt1 | contig 31373 bp, 28 predicted proteins | sample Lox_Sample_21_FD_206725 | JGI IMG/M metagenome (GOLD analysis project Ga0335072, IMG submission 206725) | Soil microbial communities from Loxahatchee National Wildlife Refuge, Florida, United States - Lox_Sample_2.1 | ecosystem: Environmental > Terrestrial > Soil > Wetlands | place: USA...
CGCATGCGCCAGCACCGCCGAGCCGGCCGGCGTCGGCTGGCCGGCGATATCGAACAAGTCCTTCAGCGCGACCGGAATGCCGGCATAACGACCCGGCGCACGTCCCTGGCGGCGCAGCGCGTCCATCGCATCGGCCATGGCCCGTGCCCAATCGGGGTCCGTGCTGATGAAAACGCGCGCGCCCTCGCCCGCCGGATCGGCGATGCGCGCGAAACACTCCTCCACCAGTTCCCTGCCTGTGGTCTTCCCGTCAGCCAGGGCTCTGGCGGTTTGCTCCAGCGTGCGCATCATGCTTCTCCACGACCGAGATTGCGGAGGAAGCATGCCATGACCGACGCCGCTGCCAAGCCGGTACTGCTGACGGGTGCCTCCGGCGCACTCGGCCGCGTGCTGGCGAAGTCGCTGCCCGCCGAGGGCATCACGTTGAGGATGACCGACGTCGCACCGTTCCCTGACGCCATCGCGCCCGGCGCAAGCTTCACCCGGGCCGACCTCAACGACGGCGTCAGCATCCTGCGCCTCGCCGAAGGCTGCCGCGCCATCATCCATCTCGGCGGCGTCTCGGTGGAGCGGCCGTTCGAGGAAGTGCTCGGCCCGAACATCCGCGGCTTGTTCCACATATATGAGGCCGCGCGTCGCGAGGGGGCACGGGTGATCTTCGCCTCCTCCAATCATTCCATCGGCTTTCACGAGCGCAGCGAATCGCTCGCCGCCGACACGCAGTTCCTGCCCGACGGGTTCTACGGCCTGTCGAAAGCCTATGGCGAACTGATGGGGCGGCTCTACTGGCAGAAGCACGGCGTGGAAAGCGTGTTCATCCGCATCGGCTCCTGCTTTCCCGAACCGCGCGATGCGCGAATGCTGGCGACCTGGCTCTCCTATGCGGACTTCTCACGCCTGATGACGCGCTGCGTGGCGGCGACCGGCGTGACCTGCGCCGTGGTATGGGGCGCGTCGAACAATGCGCGGATGACGTGGTGGCGCGACGACGACCGCGCGAAGCTGGGCTGGGCGCCGCAGGACAGCGCCGATCCGTACGCAGCGCAGCTCGCGGGACAGGTCAGTGGCGATCCGGTGCAGGAACGTTTCATGGGCGGCTCGTTCTGCGCCATCGATTTTTCCCGCGACCCGGCAGGGACTTGACCCGATGGCTGCGCTGTCAGCGGCGGCACGTTGGTCCGGCGCAGCATCGTACCGGGAAGTCACACATCGGCAATGTTTTGCCGTGGACGCAGTCAACGGGATGGCGACACACTATTTAACGCCATGCAGAGGCCCGCTGAGGTAGCCTTGCCAGGCAATCGCTGCATCCGCGAGCGAACACGAAGGACCACGACGATGCGCCGCCCAAGTGTCTTCATCGGTTTGGTGTCCACCCTGGCGCTCGGCGCCTGCGCTGTTGCGCCGCCGCCCGGCCCGGCGGTGACAGCGATGCCGGGCCCCGGCAAGACCTTCGAGGCGTTCCAGCAGGACGACGGCTATTGCCGGGCCGCGGCAAGCCAATCGACCGGCGGCGCTTCCCCGGCAGTGGCGGCGAACAATAGCGCGGTCGGCAGCGCCGTGCTTGGGACCGCGCTCGGCGCCGGTATCGGCGCAGCGTTGGGCTCGGTCGGCGGCGCGGTCGGCGCCGGCGCGGCGATCGGCGGTGCAGCGGGCTTGCTCGCCGGCAGCGCCATAGGCGCCGGCAACGCCCAGGCCTCGGCCGGATCCGTCCAGCAGCGCTACGATATCACCTATGCGCAGTGCATGTCTGCCAAGGGCGACCGCATCAATCCGCCGCCCGGCTATGCCGGCGGTTATCCGGCCTATGGCGGCGCACCGGCCGGCTACTATCCTGCCTACGCCTACGCCGGCTATCCGCCCCCCTACTACTATCCGTACGGCCCCGGCTGGTACGCGCCCGGGATCGCGATCGGCATCGGTGGCGGCTGGGGCTGGGGCCATGGCTGGGGCTGGCATCACTGGCGCTGAGCCGCTCCCCGCGCGAAACCGCCCGCAACACCGGACGGCAGTGACGGAACATTAACCCGCGCGCCGCATGCTGTGGCGGATGGCGCTTGCTCCTCGCAACCCGTTCGCCGTGCCGGCCCGGCTGCATCGGCTGCAGATCGAGATCACCACCGGCTGCAACCTGCATTGCGCCGGGTGCCAGCGCACGCTCGGCATGGCCGCCGGGACCTGGCGCAACGCCCATATGCCGCCGGCCCGCTTCGCCGCCATCCTGGCCAACGCGCCCCCGGCGGATGCCATCATCCTGCAAGGGATCGGCGAACCGACCCTGCATCCGGACCTGCCGGAGCTGGTCGCGGCTGCCCGGCAGAGTGGCAAGTTTCCCGCCATCAGCTTCAACACCAACGGCCTGGTACGCGAGCCGGCATATTACCGGGCATTGCGCGCGGCCGGACTGAACCATGTCAGCGTGTCGGTCGACAGCCTCGACCCGGCGACCGCGACGGCGGCGCGAGCAGGCACGGATTGCCGACGCCTGACCGAAGCCATCCGGTCGTTGCTGGCGCTTTGGCCGGCGGCGACGCTGTCCATTGTGCAGAGCAAGCACAACGCCGGCGAACTGCCGGCATTGCTGCGGCAACTCCATGCGCTGGGCGCGCGGTATATCGAAATCCAGCCGCTCGTCGGCTACGACGCCTCGGTCCGGCCGCTATGCCTCAGCGAAGCGGAACTGGTATCGGCGCGGCGGGAGATCGAGGCGGCAAGGGCCGCCTTGCCGGACCTTCAATTGCTCCCCGCCGCCGCGTTGACGCCCAACGGAGGCCGTTGCCGCCGACCACTGCGCGCGGCCTATGTCACCGTGGACGGCTTCCTGACCCCGTGTTGCATCACCAATGACGCCGCCTTGTTCGGCCACGCCAACCTGGCGGAAGCAGCCTTCGCCACGCTGTGGCAAAGCGAGGGCCTGACGGCGTGGATGCACGAATATCTCGATAGAGAGCCTGCGATCTGCCGCGGCTGTGCGTTCAATCCGGCCGGCAGCCGGCCCCCGCCGCTGGAGGACGCAGAACAATCGCTGCGCGACGGCAACCTCGAAATGGCCGCGGCAGGATTTGCCGCCATCGCCGGAGGCGCGCAACACGCCGGCGCACTGCACGGGCTCGGACTGGTGCGGTTGCGGCAAGGCGATGCGCCGGCCGCGCTCATCCTGTTGCAGGCGGCGTTCGCCCTCGTGCCCGATGCGCGGACCGGTCACAATCTGGCCTCGGTGCTGGAAAGCCTGGGCCGTCTCGACGAGGCGATCGCGGTAGAAGAACAAGTGGCGGCGGCGCATCCGGACTACGTGCCGGCGCTTCTGACGCTGGCCGGCATGCTGGCATCGCGCGACCCGCGGCGCGCCGCCGCCTCGTTCGCAAGCCTGTGCGAGCGTGCGGTGACAGCGCAGCGCTTCGATGTGGCAGAGCAATGCACCGCGCGGCTGGCGGGCTTGCCGGTGATCGGCGACACAAGTCTGCGCCTGGCGAACCTGCTGCGCGGCGCGGGCCGGCAGGATCTTTCCCTGCTTCTGTTGCAGCCCGCGTTGCGCGACGACCCCGATGACATAGCCGCACTGCTGGTCCGCGCCATGAGCTTGCTCTCCGGGGTACACGCGACGGAGCAAGAGATCGCGCAGCGGCGGGCGGATTACGGCGCGGCCCTGGATGCGCTGGATCGGCTGACCGCCGATGCCTCCGGCCCGGCGCTGGCAGCGGCGATCGGCCAGGTCGGCAATGCCAAGCCGTTCTTCCTGGCCTATCAGGGCGAGGATGACCGCGCCTTGCAGCAGGCCTATGGCCGCATCCTCAGCCGCATTGCCAGAGCAATCCACACGCCGCCGGCGGTCACGCCTGCCCTGTCGCCGCCGCCGCAAGCGTCATCGCCACCGCGCGCACCGGAACGGCTGCGCGTCGGCTTTGCCACGGCGTATTTCCATCTGCATTCCGTCTCGAAGCTGTTCGGCGGCTGGCTGCGCCATCTCGATCGCGAGCGCTTCGAGATCTTCGGCTACCATCTGGGCGCCGACCAGGATGCGACCAGCGCCGCGCTTGCCGCGTGCTGCACCGCTTATCGCAGCGGCACGGCCTCCGACACCGCATGGGCGGCGCAGATCGCCGCCGACCGGCTGGACGCGCTGATCTATCCGGAGATCGGCATGCATCCGCTGCCGGTGCAGCTTGGTACCCGGCGGCTGGCTCCGTTGCAGTGTGTCGCCTGGGGACATCCGGTCACCAGCGGCCTGCCGGAGATCGATTGCTTCCTGTCCAGCGATCTGATGGAGCCGCCGGACGGCGAGCGCCATTACACCGAATGCCTGGTGCGGCTGCCCAACCTGTCGATCGACTATGCACCGCTCCCCGACCGTGGCGGCATCCTGCCGCGAGGGTCGATCGGCGTGGCCGACGACGCCGTGGTGTATCTCTGCCTGCAGTCGCTGCCGAAATATCTGCCGCGCTATGACGCGGTGTTGCCGCGCATCGCCGCCCGCGTACCCGCGGCCCGGTTCTTGTTCATCGGCACCGGCGCTGCCCCGATGGAGGTACTGCATGCCCGGCTGGAGCGGTGCTTCGCCGCGGCGGGGCTGTCAGCGGAGCGTCATGTCTGCTTCGTTGCCCCGGTGCCGGCGGAGGATTTTCCCGCGCTGCTTCGCTGCGGCGACGTCTTTCTCGACAGCATCGGCTGGTCTGGCGGCAACACCACGCTGGAGGCGATAGCGGCCGGTCTGCCGGTCGTGACGATTCCGAGCAAACTGATGCGCGGTTGCCACAGTGCGGCGATCCTCCGGCAGATGGGTCTGGATCAGCGAATTGCCGTGGATCTGGACGATTTTGTAACGCGTGCGGTTCAGCTTGCCGACGCGGCGCAGCGTGATTCGTTCCGCGAGGTCATCGTGCAACGGCGGCATCTTCTGTATCACGACCTCACGCCCGTGCGGGCATTGGAGCAATTTATTATATCCAGAATTGCCTCGTATGAATGTAATTCTACTTGCAGTTGACAAAACGATCGATGGACGGCCTGAGTTCGATGCGTTCCTGGCAATGCATGGTTTGCAGCCGCGCCGGCTGACCGCCGGGTTATCGTTTGAAAGTTATCGCCAATCGCAACAGCGCGCGTATTTCGCGATCGATATGAAGTTGACAACACGCAATGCGCGTATATTTTCGAATCCACACGCTTTCTACGGGTATGGTCTGACGTTTCGACATGGTGTCCGATTTCGCTCGACAGGTAAAATCCTGGTCCGCGGAACGATTGGCACCCGCCGCTTGCTCCAGGCCGGTGTGCGATCGCTTCATCAGCCGCGATGGCGCACCGCCTCGAATTCCGTTTCGCTGGCTGCCGCTACCCAGACGGCAGCATCACGATGACGTCAAAACTGGCTTGAATCATAATGAGATTGCAGCCATTATTCACGTTCTTTACGAAAGCTCCGTCAAATCAATGTTAATTTCCGCGATCGCAACGTGTGCGAATACCGCCCGAAATCCGGCGGTTTGATGCGTTGCACCCATGAAAATCGCCGGACTGCAATCTCTGGTTGCGTGGCGGCAATACGCGTTGCGTCTGGGGTCCGGCCTCGTCGGAAAATCGCCCATTCGCAAATCGAATGCCGAATCCGATTACCAAAACCATCGAGATGCTGTCAGAACGGCCGCCAACCGGGCAATCGGCGGCCTCGAACCCGCTGCTTTCACGGCAATTGACCTTATTATGATTCGCGTTGAATCAACGGCGAATTCACCGCTTCGATCCTTGCCGTATGAATTTTGATCGCGTTATATTCGCCGCCAGTCGCAACGTTCGAGGCATGAAGTGCTTTCGCGGGACGAGAGCAATGGAGTGCGATACCGCGTTGCAATTGAGTTGGCGTAATCTGGGCGAACGACCCGGAAAAGGCGAAGGACACCGGGTGAACTGCGAGGCAGACGGGCTATGGAGGAAGTGAGAACGTGGGCTGACCGCGCAATCCGCCGCCAAATCGACTTGTCGAACCTGACCGCCGAGCGCGAGCGCGAGCTGCTGCTAACTGTACACAGAACGGGTGACGAACGAAGCCGCCAGGCCGCGCTCACCGAACTATGGGAAAGTCACAGCAAGCTCGTCGTCGCCATCGCCAGCCGCTATCGCTATCAGAACGTCGACCAGCTCGATCTTATCGGCGCCGGACACCTCGGCCTCTACGCCGCAATCGGCCGCTTCGACCCGGACCGGTTCGAAAGCCGCCTGTCCAGCTACGCCATCGGCTGGATCCGCTGGTACGTCCAGGATTACGTCCGCCGCAATTCGGGACCGGTCCGGCTCCCCGGTTCGAACGCTCATCGCCAGCTCGTACAGTTGCGCGGACGATTGTTCGCCGAAGCGCGCCGGAGCTGCCAGCGTGAGCAAGTGGAACCGACCGAAACCGAACTGTGTGAGCGCATCGGTCGCCGCATCGGCATGCCAGGCGAGGAAGTCGCCCGCAGCATGCGGCTGATCCAGGGCGGCAGCGTCAGCCTGCACGCGGACAAGCAGGACGAAACCAGCGCCATGAGCTTGGAGGATACGCTGACCGACGAGGCCGCGTCGCCGGAAGATGATGTGATCTTGCGGCTCGACCACGCCAAGGCGCGCAAGCGCATTGCGACGCTGGTGCAGGAACTTCTGGGAGAACGCGAACGCATCGTGTTCCTCGCCCGCTGCATGAACGACAGCGACGACGTCGCCCGCCTCGACTCGCTCGCCGCGCAATTCGGCGTCTCCCGCGAACGCGTCTACCAACTGGAGGCAAGCGCCAAGCGCAAGATCGCCACCGCGCTGACCCAGGAAGGCTACGGCGACTTTGCCCGCGACGGCGCAACGTTCCGGCTGCCGCAGGTCCGCGCGAAACGCCGCGCCGCCCCCCTGCCGCTCCGCAAGGACCCGGTGCGCGCGCAGTCCGCAGCCCAGTCCTGACGGCGTTCTTCCCGACGTCGTTCTAATTCCGTGTGCCGATGGACGGCGCCGCCGCGGCCGCCGCCATGGTGGACCGGCGCTGGTGGATCAGCGCGGCCGAAACTACGGCCCGGCCAGCGAGCAAGCGGCACCGGCATCCCGCACCTGGTGACAGAACGCCAAGGCCTGCACCTCGTCCGGAAAACCCCCGGCAAGCACGCGCCACGACACCAGACCGCCCTGTTGGTCCTGAATGAACAATGGCCGCCGGCCCACCAGCAAGGTCGGGATCTGCTGTTGCAGATGCTGCCATGCCGCCCGGGCGGCATCCTCGGTGGGAGCACTCGCGAACTGCACCCGGCGACCGCCGGCAACCGCCGCCGTGTCGGACAAGGCGATCGCGGATCCGCCCACGGCCGACGTCGGCGCCAAACCAGCCGGTCCGCCGGAACGCGCCGCGGCGTAAGCGTTCAGCGCCTGCTGCACTTGCTCCGGTGACAGGTCGGCGCTGAGAATGCGGGCCGCCTCCTCCCGGTCGCCGGCCATGGTCAACGCCGCCGCCAGATCGTGCCGCATCTTCACGGACGCCCCCGGCGCCGCGGCAAGCGGCCGCAGCATCTGCACCGCATCGTTGGCGGAACCCGCCATCGCCATCGACAACGCCAGGTTCACCTCCGCGGCCGTGTCCTGCGGGTTCACCCCCAGCGCCTGGCGATAGGCCATTTGCGCGCCCGCGTGATTGCCCAGCAGGTCGCGCGCCACGCCGAGATCGTTGAACGCCGTGGTGTTGCGCGGATCGTGGTTCAACGCCTCCAGGAACAATCCCTCGGCCTTGGCGGGATCGCTCGACAGCGACAGCCGGCCGAGACCAATTTCCGCTCCCACCGACAGCGGATTGCTGTGCAGCGCATTGGTATAGCTGATCCGGGCCTCATCCATCCGGCCAAGGTCGGTCAGCGCATCACCCTGCACCACCAGGGCCGCCTCGTTGCCGGGGCTGGTTGCCAGCACGTGCCCGGCGATCTGCAACGCCGTCTCAGGCGAGCCGCCGCGCAAGGCAGCCTGCGCCAGATCCACCCCTGGCTGCTGGGCAGATATGTCGGTGGCCGTACGCCCGCAGGCGGCCAGCAGCACCAGGACGACGAGGATCCGGCCGCGCATCAGCGAATCGGAATCAATGATGGAACACGCGCATCACGTGGATCATGGCAGGGCCGCCAGCGATAATAAAGACGCAGGGCAGGATAAAAGCGATGGTCGGCATGGTCAGCAGCACCGGCAGCCGCGCCGCCCGCGCCTCGAAGCGCGTCAGCATCTCGCCGCGCATCTCCGAGGACAGCACCCGCAGCGCATCCGAGATCGGCGTGCCGTATTGCAGTGTCTGTGCCAGCGTCGTCGCCAGCCGTTTCAGCGAATCCAATCCTGTTCTTGTACCTAAATTCAGAATCGCCGCACGGGCATCCGACATGACATGCAGTTCGTTGGCCGTCTTTTCAAATTCGAGGGCTATTTCGCGATAGGCATGATGCAGTTCGCCGGCAACGCGGATGACCGCGGGACCCAGGCCCAGTCCCGCCTGGGTACAGATCACCAGCATGTCCAGCGCGTCCGGCAGGCCTTGCTCAATCCGCGACAAATAGCGCTTGCGCTGATGGCCGATCACCCAGTCGGGCAGCAGCAGCCCGATCACGCCCGACGCACCCGGCAGCAGCGAGAGCATGATGCCGGTCATGCCCCAGTGCCGCAGCAGCAGCCAGACGGTGCCGGGCAGCAACGCCATCAGCAGCAGCTTGCAGCCGATGAACAATCCGACGCCCTGGCTGCCGCGCAGACCGGACGTGGCCAGGGTGGTTTCCAGTTCCGACAGCGTGCCGGCCGAGACCATGCCGCTGCGCAGGATCGCCTGCCCCACCGCGGCAATGCCATTGATGACCGCGGCACGAACAGCCTCGGGTTCGGCTGATTTCCGCGTCACCGACGCCTGTCCGTGCACCAGCCTGATCCGCGCCGCCAGCCGCGACTCCCGCCGCATCTCGCGCATCATCCAGACGCTGCAGGCCGCCATGACGATGAAGAACATCAGGCCGCCACCAATCAGGACGCTCTCGTTCATTGCAGGCTCTTGCGGATGATGGTGCGGATGATGAAGATGCCGGTGCACAGCGACAGCACCGCGGCGCCGAATAACTTCCGGCCGGTGGGATCGGTGAACATCATGCCGACATAGCCCGGGTTCAGCGCCCACAAGCCGCCGCCGGTGACGATGGGCAGCGCGCCCAGCACCATTGCGCTGGTCCGTGCCTCGGACGCCAGCGCCTTGCCCTTGGCGGCCAGCGCGACTCGCTTGCGAATCACGTCCGCCAGGTTGTCGAGAGTCTCGCTCAAGGTTCCGCCGGTCTGGTTCTGCAGCGTCAGCGCGGTGGCGAAGAAACGGTACTCCGCGATGCCGCAGCGACTCGCCATCTCCAGCACCGCTTCATCCAGCGGCACGCCGATCGATACCTGATCCACCAGGCGGGCGAATTCGGGGCCGGTTGGTTCCGGAGATTCCCGCGCCACGGCGCGCACCGCTTCCAGCACCGGAATGCCGACGCGGACGGAACGCACGATCATCGCCAGCGCATCGGGGAATTGCCGCAGCAGGCCTTGCTTGCGCCGGGTTTCGGCGGCACCGAAGATATAACGTGACGCCGCGATCCAGACCACCGGCAGTCCCAGCCAGGACAGGTCGCCCACCAGGCCATCGGCCAGGGACTGCGCCACTTTGCCCAGGACGAACGTCACCATCAGGATGATCCACCACTTGGCCGGATGGTTCTCCGGCTTGTCGATGTCGAAGCCGAACAACAACGCAGTGAGCGCCGGCAGCGACCGGTTGTGCCTGGGCGGCGCCTGAACGAACGCCGAGACAAACACCGGCGCCGCCTTCATGTGCGGCGAAGAGACCGCGGCCATGCGGGCATCCCGCTTGGCCTTCACCTTCTGCGCCTTCGACACCAGCATGCCGCTCATGCCAAGACCTGCCAGCGACAGGCACGACATGATCATCAGCAGCCATAGCAAGCCGTGATCCATCCTCATGATTCAACGCCGTCGATGGCCGCCTTCCAGGCCTTGTCCAGACCGAAATAAGTTAGCCGCCGGATAAAGGACGGTGGCAGGCGGCTCACATTGTAGCGGCCGACCAGCTTGCCGTTCGGCGATTCGCCCTGCACCTCGAACTGGAAGATGTCGTTCAGGGTGATGACTTCGCCTTCCATGCCGCAGACCTCGGTGACCTGGGTCACGCGGCGGCCGCCGTCGCGCTGGCGCTCCACCTGCACGATCAGCTCGATCGCGCTGACGATCTGGGTACGGATGGCGCGCGACGGCAGGCCCATCTGGCCCATCTGCACCATGTTCTCGATGCGGGTCAGCGCGTCGCGCGTGGTGTTGGCGTGGATGGTGGACATGCTGCCGTCGTGGCCAGTGTTCATGGCCTGCAGCATGTCGAACGCTTCGGAGCCGCGCACCTCGCCCACGATGATGCGGTCCGGCCGCATCCGCAGTGCGTTCTTCATCAGATCGCGCTGGGTGATCTCGCCCTTGCCCTCCAGGCTGGACGGGCGCGTTTCAAGCCGCACCACGTGCGGCTGCTGCAATTGCAGTTCGGCGGTGTCCTCCACCGTCACGACGCGTTCGCCGGGGGCGATCTGCCGCGACAGGGCATTGAGAAGCGTGGTCTTGCCCGAACCGGTGCCGCCCGAAATGATGACGTTCAGCCGCGCCTGCGAGGCAAGCTGCAGTATCCGCGCCACCTGGCGCGTCATCGCGTTCCATTCGACCAGCTTGTCGAAATCGATGTTCTTGCGGCCGAACTTGCGAATCGAGACATAGGGGCCGTCGAGCGCCAGCGGCGGAAACACGATGTTGACGCGCGAGCCGTCGCGCAGGCGGGCGTCCACCATCGGGCTCGCCTCATCGATGCGGCGGCCGACCGCGGCGGCGATGCGCTGGCAGATATTGGACAGATGCTGCACGTCACGGAACCGCACATGCGACAGCATCAGCTTGCCGCTGCGCTCGATGAAGGTCTTGTCCGGACCGTTCACCATGATTTCGCTGACCGAGTCGTCTTCCAGCAGCGGCTCCAGCGGACCCAGTCCGAGGATGTCGTCCACCAGTTCGCCGGCCAGCGCGCGTTGCTCGCGCGCATTGAGCTGAACCCGCCGTTCGGTGGCGATCTCCGCGATCAGCCGTTCGACGTCGGCGGTGAGCCGATCTTCCGGCATGGCGGCGACCGCGGCCGGATCCAACCGTCCCAGGCAGACATTGCGCAGCTCGATGATCGCTTCTTCCGGCGCATTGCTTGCGGCCGGTTGCGGCGAAGCCTCGGGCTTGGCCTGCCCGTTCGGCCGCAGCGGAACGATGCCCGGTGTCGAACGGCGCCCGAAGGTAGGAGTAAGTGCGTTCATGCGTTCTTCTTGGCAAACAGGTTCCAGCGCCCGCGCTTGCCCGAGCCAGAGGCACCGGCCGCGGCAAGAGCCGAATCGAGCAATCCGACGAAGGCCACCTGGCGCGACAGCTCGTTCACGCCCGCCCTGAAGCCGCTCGACGTCGTCATGGCCGGCTCGCCCAGCGTCGCGGCGCTGCCGACCTGGCGCGGCAGGTCCGGAATGGCGATATCGACCTTCATCTTCAACGCGTCTTCCACCTGCTTGCGCGTCAGGCCGCCCGGAATCCCCACCCGGTTCAGCACCACGATGGCCCGTTGCGCTTGTTCGCCGGCGGCCGGCAATGCCAGCAGCCGCAGCGTGTCACGCACCGCCGCCAGGGTCGGTTCCATGACCAGCACCCGCTGGTCGACCAGGTCGAGCAAGTCACGGTACAGCGGCACCGGCGCGAACGGCACGTCGGCCACGATGAAATTGTAGCGGCCACGCAGCGCGTCCAGCAGTACGCGCGCCGCGCCGGGAGCAGGATTGGGATAGATCGCCATCGCCTCCTCGCCCGCCAGCACGTGCAGGCGGTCGGCAGCCGGTTGCGCGGCGCGTTCGGCCAGCAGCGAATCCAGCCGTTCCGGCGCTTCCAGGGCGACACGCAGACCAGGCCCGGGCTGCACGTTCAACAGGAACGCGGCACTGCCGCGCTGGATGTCGGGATCAACCAAGACGGTGTGGCGGCGCATCGCCACGCCGAAATTCCAGGCCAGGTTGACCGCCAGCGTGGTAGCGCCGGCCCCGCCGCGCACGCCGGTGATCGAGATCGCCCGGCCTCCGAGCACGGCCTGGGCGGCCGGCGTCTTGCCGCGCAGGAATGCGGAAAAATGCCGCGCGACGATATCGCGCGACAGCGGCTTCGCCAGGTAGTCCGCCGCACCCATGCCGCGGGTGACCTCGCGGTAGAAATCGACGTTGTTGGTGTCGCCGATGACCAGCACACAGACATCCGGTTCCACCACATGGGCAAGATCGCTCAGCGCGCTCAGCGGCTGGTCCTCGCCACTGACATCGACCACCAGCACCTTCGGCGTGGACGATTTCTGCATCGCCGCGACCGCCGCGCGGATACCGCCGCGGCGAATATCAAGTTGCTCGACGGTGACTTCGGCCAGGCCGTCGCGCAGCGCTTCCTCGGAGCGGGCATCGGTGACGAAGCCGATCAGCGAGGGCCGATCGTAACGCGCCGATGCGGTATCGTTGAACTGGTCGAGGCCGTCCGGCGGGACGAGCAAGGCGCCGTTGTCGGGCATGGCTAGCTCCCCGGCGCGGGCGGCGCGCCGCCAGAAGAGCCGCCGGGCGAGCCACTGCCTCCGCCGCCGCCACTGCTGCCGCCGCTACTGCCGCCGCCTCCGGAGAAGGCCTTCGCCTGGTCGGTGTCGATCCGGGTCACCGCGAGCGCCTGGTCGTTAGAGTCGCGGAATATGTCGCCACGCCCCCTGATCAGGTCGTGCGGATCCGCCACCATCGCGGCGATGTTGCCGGCGTTGGCGCCGGACGGCTGCCACCTGTCGGTGCGCATCATCGGATCGAGCTGGTCGCAGCCGGCAAGCATCAACAGTCCGCCCAGCGCGAGGAGCGAAAGCGTCGCAGCACGAGTCATCATCGCCTCACTGCACCATGAAACCGGCATTGCCGGGGATCTGCACGGGCACCGCCGGCTGTTGCGCGGAAACCTGGCGCAGCAGCAGCAGGCGTTCGAAATCGGTCGGCGGCGTGTAGCCGTCGGTCGGCAGGTGCAGGTCGGCGGGATTGCTGACCGGGCGGACAATGTAAGGGGTGACCACAATCACCAGCTCATCGTCCGTACGCTGAAACCCGCTGTCGCGGAACAAGGCGCCGAGCATCGGCGTGTCGCCCAGGCCCGGAATGGCGCTGCCGTTGTCCGCCGTGGTCTGCTGCAACAGCCCGGCGATGGCGAAGCTTTGTCCGCTGCCGAGTTCCACCGTGCTCTCGGCCCGGCGCACCGTCAGCGCGGGAACCACGACGCTGGAGTTGCCCGCGGTAAGCTGGATGCCGTCGGCCTTGTCGAGCTCGCTCACCTCCGGCTTGACGTGAATGTTGATCCGGCCGTCGCTCATCACCGTCGGCAGGAAGTTGACGATGATGCCGTATTCCTTGAAGTCGATCGACAACGCGCCGTTGGTCTGGCTGATCGGGATCGGGAACTCGCCGCCGACCTGGAAGTTCGCGGTCTGTCCGCTCATCACCGTCAGGTTGGGCTCGGCCAGCATGTGAGCCAGGTTGTCCTGCGCCAGGGCATCGATGATGCCGTTGAAGTTGCCTGAACGGCACAGCGGAATTAGCCCGCTGCCGCCGCCGCTGCCGCACTGAACGGTGTCGGTGTTCGCGTTGAGGGTCAGCGCCGGCAGGCCGCCGATCGCGCCGATCGTGCCGAGCGCCTGCCAGTTCACGCCGAGGTTCCGCAACACCGTGCGCGACATCTCCGCGATACGCACATTCAGCGTCACCTGCACCGGCGCGATGATGCTGATCTCATTGTCGACCACTGGCGTGTCGCCGGAATAATCCTTGGCGATCGTGGCGGCCTTGGCCGCATCCTGCGGCGTGGAGACGGTGCCAGTCAGCAGCATTCCCTTGGCCTGCGGATGGACCGTGACATTGCTGCCCGGCAGCAGCCGCGAGATCATCTGCTGCGCCGCCTGCGCGTTGAACGACGAAGGCTGTACCGTCAGCTCATATTGCGCCAGGACGTGGCCGTTGTTGTCCAGAGCCGCAACGGTGGTATTGCCCGGCGCGATGCCAAACACGAACATCGTGGATGCGCTGGCCGGCCGCACCTCCGCGACCTTGGGGTCGGCGACAAAGATATTGGTCGCCGAGCCGTTCAACTTGATCACCTTGCCGCTGCCGGACTGCAGCACCAAAGGCTCACGGCCGTCGTTGACCGGGGCAGCCTGGGCGGCGGCGGGGGCTTCCACGGCCCGGGCCGCCGGCAAGCCAAGCAGCGTGGCCGCGAGACAGACTTCGCAAACCAGTCGGACGACAGTCTTCAATCTGACGACGGTTTTCATCGCGACTTGAACTCCCTTACGTCGCCGCCACCCTGGTAGACACGCACCACGTCATCCGGCGGCGTGGGCGCGCTGTCTCCGAGTGCCGGCGATACATCGACGGCCCAGGTCGTCGTCATGGGCGATGTCGGATGCGGGGACTGCTGCGCCGTTTCCGCCGAACGCACCGACAGCGACAGCCGTCCCAGCCGCACCGCGACGGAAACCCGCTCCGCCTGGTCCTCCGTGACCTCGAGCGTCACCGTCTTGGCCAGCTTGTCCGGCGCGGCGACCGCTCCCTGGATGATCTGCTGGTCGATCGCGATCACCCGCGCGTCCGACAGCACCGTTTCCGCCGCCACGCTGTGGCCGGGCGACATATTCGGACCCGAAATGTTCTCGGTCAGGATCACGTCCACCCGGTCACCGGGCCAGATCAGTCCCGCCGAACCGCTGGTGTCATCCACGGCGATGGTAACGGCGCGCATGCCAGGCTCGAGCACGGCCGCGAGGAAGCCATGGTCGCCCGGACGCATGACGTCACCGTTCCGCACCGTATCGCCCTGAGCAAGGCTGCGGCGCACCATGGCGCCAACCAGGCTGCGGCGTACGTCCGGCAGGTCCTCATTGTCGTCGGCCATCCCGGGCGAGGTGACAGGAATCTGTTTGCCGGTCAGATCCTCCGGCTTCAGCAATGAACCCGCGGGCACGGCGCGCGCAGCGACCAGCACGGTCTTGCTGACCGGCCTCGCCGGCGCGGATGCGGCGGCAGCCGGCGGCGGCCGGGTGGAGATCCATGCGACAGTGCCAAAGCCCAGCAGACCCACGGCCATCAGGATAAAAAACGCAATCCGCAGCATCATGGCACGTTCCTAGAGTAAAACGAGCAACCCGCCGGCTGCGATCGCACAAGCGTAAGGAAGCGGGCCGCCCCGATGGATCCGCCAGCGTTCGACACGCAGCGCACGGGCCAGCAGGCCGTGCGGACGTCCCGCCGCCGGAGCGGCGACAACGCGGCGCGCCACGAGATAGGAGACAGCGAGAATGCCGCCGCAGATCGCGACGGCGGTGACGAAGCTGAACACCATCGGCGGAGGCACCACGATCGCCGTGGCCGCCAGCAGCTTCACGTCGCCGCCGCCCATCCAGCCGCGCCGCCAGCAGAGTGCCGCCAGGCAGAACACGACAGTGCCGATCATCAGGCCCGTGCCCGCATTGCCAGCGAGGACACGGAGCGCGATCCCCGCCACCGCCAGCGCAGCGGCCAGCCGGTTGGGGACCGTTCTGGCCGCGATATCATGCAGCGCGGCCAGCAACAGCAAAACGGCACCGGCAAGGACCAGTCCTGATGCAAGCAATGTCGGCCAGGTCGTGGACATCAAGAGCCTTGCATGCCGTTCGAAATCGAAGCCTCTGAAACGCGCGATGCGACGGCGGGGGCCGCCGCCGCATCGGGTTTCTACGCAGCCGCCTGAGAAGAAATCAGAGCTCGGCGGCAATGGTCGTGAACTTGCCCTCGATCGAGGTGCCCATCGACACGACAGTCACGGCAATGACGGCGGCGATCGCGCCGGCAATCAGGCCGTACTCGAGAGCCGTGACGGCGCGGCGATCGTACTTCAGCTCCAGCCAGGTCTTCAGGAATTCGAGCATCGAGGTCTTCCTTTTCCGTTGCTTCAGGTAAATGCTGCGCAGCGGCCGGGGCGGTTGCGGTTCCATCGCGTTGCCGAACGCAAGCGAGTGGAGAAAACCATGGGCGAGGTTAAGACCCGGTTTCAACCGCCCCGCGCTTCCCGTAATCCCAAGTGATATCCACGATAATTCCCAATGCATGGACGCCATCGATCAGCCCCCGGGCGTAATGACGCGCGGCAGCGCAACGGGATCGGCAGCCGGCGTCGCGATCGCCCGTTGCGCCACGGACCCCGTCGACGGTCCCCAGACGCGGACGCCCGCGATGACTGTGAATTGCACGCTGGAAACGAGAGAAACTTCGGTCTCGCCGGTCCATGACGCGAAAACGCGCTGCCGGTACGGCTCGCCAAGTTCCGGCGTAGCCGAGTGGTATGCCGCGACGGCGTCCTGCCAGTTGCCGAATCGAGCCCGCAGCGAGGCCAGGAACTGTGCCGCATACCGCGCATTGGCATCGGGATCGAACGCCTGGGTCAGCGTGGCAAATGCGTCCGGATGATATGCCAGGTTGATCTGAAAGCAGCCGACGTCGATGCTCGGCGAATCGGCAAGCTGCAAGGCTCGCACCGCTGCGATCGCATCGCTGCCGCTGTCGAACAAACGGCCCTGGCCGGACGCGTCGACCGACCATGGCCAGGGAACCACCCGGCCCAGCCGCGCATCCCACCGCCCGCTTTCGACTCGCCCGATCGCCAGCAGCAGCCCGCGGGGCAATCCGTATGCTTGCTCCGCGCTTTGGCCCGCTTGCTCGCAATCATTGACGGTTTGCGCACGCGCGGCCTGGATCGCGCCAGGCGCCATCAGGACGCACAGCGCAAGCCAGGAGATGCGGCGAAATGCGCGGACAGTCATGGCATTGTCGCGAGTCGCAGTGCGTTTTCCGTTTTCACAATCACGCACAACAGAACAACGGCGACGCGATCCTGCTGGGAAGATCGCGTCGCCGCTTCGCTGCTGGCGATGACACTTAGGTGGCCGCTTCGTTTAGCGCCTGGAGCAAGCGCTACGCGATCAGGCGGCGACGGCGACCGGCGTGGCCCAGACCGGCGCCTGCATCGGCGCCACTTCCGCCGTATTGCTCGGATCGCGCAGAATATAGCCGCAGCCCCACACCGTATCGATCAGCGTCGGAACGCCGGCAACCGCCAGCTTCTTGCGCAGCCGGCAGATGATGACGTCGATCGTCTTCATCTCAGGCTCTTCCATGCCGCAATACAGATGATTGAGGAACGCCACCTTGTTCAGGATCACGCCCTGCTTCAGGAACAGGAGTTCAAGTACGGCGAACTCGCGGCGCGAAAGGTGAAGCTGCTGGCCATGCACGCGCACTTCGCGCCGGTCCAGGCTGAGCTCGACCGGGCCAAGCCGCAGCACCGACTTCGCATGCCCCTGGCTGCGGCGGACGATGGCTCGGATGCGGGCAAACAGTTCTTCGGCGTCGCACGGGGTGATGATGAAATCGTCGGCGCCCTGGTCCAGTGCCTTCGCCTTGGCCTGCGATGTCGCGGTATCCGCCAGCATCAACACCGGCACCTTGAAATCCGCCGCCCGCATCATGCGCACGACCTCGTGGCCAGGCATGTCGGAGAGGTGCAGATCCATCAACACCAGATCGTAATCGTAAAGCCGCAGGAATTCCAGCGCATCACGGCCACTCTCCGCGTGCTCTGCCCGCACGGCATGCTGACGCAGCACTGCCAGATCGTTACTGTTACGCGCCAATTGCGACTTGCCAACCCGCAACACCAGCATGACCTTGTACCCCTTGCCCGCGTTAGTCGTCCTATGGCGATAATCAGTGAAAATAGCGTTTCCGAACAATCCGCCAGACGGCCGAAACACCCTCGGCCAGCGGCCTATACCTAGGCCAAAAGGACTAGGCCGCCCGCCATAGGCAATGCGGCTGATCGGATTATTCGCGTTATTGTGGGTAATATGCAGAGGGTGCGGCCGCGAGCCTCACCGCCGTCAGTACTGTTCATTCTTGCTCCGGAACACGCAATGCGAACTTTGCTTCACTGGGGCAGACGAGCTCGCCGTGGCGTCGCGGCCGTCGAATTCGCCCTGACGTTTCCCGTCGTTCTCTACCTGTTCTCTGGACTTACCGACCTCGGCATCGTCTATTATCGTGAAGTGGCCCTCTCCAGTGCGATCTCGGCCGCCACACAATACGCCGAAGTAACGGACCAGAGCACCGGCACCGTAACCACGACAAACGTCCAGACCGTGCTCACGAATGCCGCGGTACAGTCGATGCCAAGCACCACGGTCAACGCCAGCGCGGCCTGCTACTGCATTACCGGCACCGCAACGACGGCCTGGAATACCAGTTCCCCGATCGCCTGCAGCGGTTCCTGCGGGTCCGGCACCACGTCCATGAAATATATGCTGGTCAGCGCGACACACACCTATCACGCAATCTTCCCATGGAGCATGGTCGGATCGCCTACCATCAGCGAGTCGACCTGGATCCCACTGCTATGAGAGCCGGGCGCACCACCCGCAGGTTCCTGGCCGACCGGCGGGCCGCGACAGCCGTGGAATTCGCCATCGTGGGCCTCCCACTTGTCCTGGCATCCCTGGGCGCCCTCGATCTGGGACTGATCCTGTGGACCCAGAGTTCGCTGGAAGCCGTCGCGGCCGACGCCGCGCGGTGCGGCGCCATACAAGGATCGGCCTGCACCGGCTCCAATACCATTTCGAGTTTCGTGCAGACCGAAGCCGCGAACTGGGTGCTCGGCGCGCTGCTGACCAGCACCGGAACGCCCCTGACGGTCAACGTCAACGGCAGCGTCAATACCACCTCCTGCCCTTCGATCAGCGTCGGGACCTATGAAACGGTGGAGATCAAGACCTCATTCTTCGCCAACGGCCTGCTGCCGCCGCCGCTCAACAGCTACGTCATCGACGTCTGCGCTTCGTTCGCGAACTGAATTGCGTTAACGAAACGGCACCGCCGCACAAGTCGTTTCTTCAAAACGACAAAACCGCCCGCTCGAAGCGAAGCCTACCCGGTCACGGCGAAGCCCGCCCGGTCACGACAATGCGCCCCCGGGTCACGGCGATGCGCCAACCCCCGCGCGCCCACGCGCATGGCACCGCGTCGTCGCGGCGCGCCGCGCAACGGACAAGAAGCCGCGGTTCACAACCCTCAGGAAACGCCGATGCTCGAGAGAGAGAAATACCGGCGGGCGTTCAGTTCACCCGCTCGGACATGCCCGCCGCGGCCAGTTCCAATACGCCGGGAACGGCGAAGCCGCCGCACGCCTTCGCCATGGCTTCCATGCGGCTGTGCGCGCCCAGCAGCCGGTAGATCGCCGCCAGGTGCACCTTCACGGTGCCCACCGCGAGGTTCAGCCGCCGCGCGATCGTCTTTGTCGCACAGCCCTCGGCGAGCAAGCGAAACACGTCGCGCTGCCGGTCGGTGAGCATCGCCAACAGCGGATCGGCGCTTGCCTCGGTGCGTTGCACCGCGGCCGCGACCGCGGCGGGTGCCTGCTGCACCGGCACCCCGGTCAGAGTCGCCGGCGCGAAAACACCGCCGGAAAGGACCGTCTCCAGCGCCCGCATGAACTGCGACGGGCTGGCAGATTTCAAAACGTAGCCCTGCGCCCCGGCCGTCAGGCATTGCAAAATCGTATCGCGCGCGTCGCTGTCGGACAGCGCGACGATCCGCTGCGTGGGGCACAGCGCCTGCAGCCGGCGCAGGCCGTCCGCTCCGCCAAGCCCCGGAAGATCGAGATCGATCAACACCAGATCCAGGCGATTGTCCTGCAGATGCGCCCACACTTCGTCGAACGTGCCCGCCTCAGACAGCCGCCAGCCTGGCCTGCTCTCCTGCAGCAACGACATCATGCCGCGGCGGAAGAACGTCAGGCGATCCGCGATCAGCGCGCCGATGTCTGCGAAATCCTTGTCCATGGACCGGTCATTCTTGTTGTTGAGAGCCGCCAGACTGCGCCATCACCGGACTGCGATCGGGGGCTCCGCCAACACGAATTCCCGTTTCGCCAGTGCCACGTCTTAGGCGCACGAGGTCCCAGGTAGGCGGCGTGAAACTTAACTGAAGGCGGAGATGCAAATTCTTTTCAAACCGGTAGCCGGGGCCGCCGACGCCGCTAAACCGCGGTCACGCCGATTCTGCCAGATTGGCTTACCGTTGACGCCCGTTTGCCATATCGCAAAGCCGGTACCCCGGCCAGCCTGCCGCGCCGGCCGGCGCGCGTGCATATGCGGCGGGAACCCTCGCCCCAACCGTTAATTGGCCGCGACGCGTTTCAGAACAGGGACAATTGCGCTTGCGGGACGTCGGCTGCCGATTGGCCGGGTGGCGTAAACTGGCCGCAATCCAGGCCCTCGCGGGCTTCGTCCAGCCCCCATTGGCGCGTGGCACGGGAAAAGCGCCGCAGCAGCAGGTCTGCATACACCCCCTGCCCCGCCATGCGATGATGGAAGCGCGGCTCCGACAACGCACCCCCGCGGGTCTCGCGGATCAGGCTGAGCACGTGCCTGGCCCGGTCAGGAAAATGCGTCGCCAGCCAGTCCTCGAACATCTGCCGCAGCTCGTGCGGCAGGCGCAGCAGTACATAGCCGGCGTGGCGGGCACCGGCACGCGCCGCGGCCTCCAGGATCTTCTCCATCTCGGCGTCGTTCAGCCCCGGAATCATCGGCGCGGTCATCACCCCGCACGGCACGCCGGCACGGGTCAGCTCGGCGATCGCGTGCAGCCGGCGGGCAGGCGTGGCGGCGCGCGGCTCCATGATGCGCGCGAGCGCCGCGTCCAGCGTCGTGATCGACACATACACCCGGGCCAGCCGCCGCTTCGCCATCGCCGTCAGTATGTCGAGATCGCGCAGCACCCCGGCCGACTTGGTGACGATGCTCACCGGATGATTGAACCGGTCGAGCACCTGCAACACCGCCCGCGTGAGCTTCAGCGTCCGCTCCACCGGCTGATAGGGGTCCGTGTTCGACCCCAGCGCCAGGGTGCGAGGCACATAACCCGGCTTGCGCAGCTCCCGTTCCAGCAGCTCCGCCACGTCCGGCTTGAACACCAGCTTGGTCTCGAAATCCAGGCCAGGAGAGAAGCCCAGATAGGCGTGCGACGGCCTCGCATAGCAGTAGATGCAGCCATGCTCGCAGCCACGATACGGGTTGACCGCCCGGTCGAAGCCGATGTCCGGCGAGGAGTTCCAGCTTATCGCGGAGCGCGTCGAATCCCGCGTCAGCGTGGTGGCGAGACGCGGCAGATCGCCGAACTCGGCAGTCAGTGTCTCCCACCCGTCGTCGAACGGGCTGGCCGCCTGCGTGTCGAACCGGACCGGCGGATTGAGCGTCGCCCCTCGGCCGTGCCGCACCAGGGCCGGCATGCTGGCAACGGGTGGTGGCTCTGGCGCGCCCGCCCGATCCATTGCCGCCAGCGCGTCCAGGTCCCTGCCAGGCTCACTATCGCCGCGCATGCCAGTGTTCCTCATACGTTCCAGACCCGACACACCATGGCGAAACCGCTCGCCGCCTGTCAAGAACATAAAAAGAACATGAAAGACCCCCCATTCCGCAGTACCACGTTCCACGGCACCGCGAGGCTCCCGCCTCTCGTTTCGCAATGTGGACACGACAGCGGATTGGCGTAGGTTGCGGCGTCCATGCCCAACCTCACCCGACTGGCGCGTGTCCGGCTGCGCCGCCTGACCCGCTTGCCGTTGATTTCGCCACGGGAGTGGCTGCGACGCGTGGTATTCTGGGTCGGCGCGGTCTTCGTCGCCGTGGTCGCCATCGGCTTCGCCGTGCTCGCCGACCGCGCCAGCAATTGGTTCGTCGCGCTCCAGGCGCCTCGCCCCTGGATCGCGCTGATCGCCTGTCCGGCCGGATTGACCACCGCCTACCTGCTGACCCGCTACGTCTTTCCGGGCGCCCAGGGCAGCGGCATCCCGCAGGTGATCGCGGCCCAGCACATGACCGACCGCGCCGCTGTCGCCCGCGTGCTCTCCCCGCGTATCGCCGTCGGCAAGATCGGACTGACTTTGCTGGGCCTGTGCTGCGGCGCCTCGATCGGCCGCGAGGGTCCCACAGTGCAGGTCGGCGCCGCCATCATGCACGCGTTCGGCCGCATGCTTCGCCTGCCGCGGCTCGAACTGGAGCGTGCCCTGGTGCTGGCAGGCGGCGCGGCCGGAATCGCCGCCGCGTTCAACACCCCGCTCGCCGGCGTGGTGTTCGCGATCGAGGAGCTCAGCCACTCCTTCGAATCCCGCACCTCCGGCACGGTCCTCACCGCGGTGATCATCGGCGGCATCACCACGCTCGCCCTGGCGGGGAACTATACTTATTTCGGCCAGACCTCGGCGGTGCTGGATTTCGGCCCCGGCTGGATCGCCGTGGTCATGTGCAGCCTGGTCGGCGGACTGGCCGGCGGCTTGTTCAGCGCTGCCCTGGTCCGCTTCGCGCGAGGGTTCTCCGGCCGGGTCGGCGACTGGCTGGTCCGCTATCCGGTGGTATTCGCGGCGCTGTGCGGTTTCGCGCTGGCGGCAATCGGCATCGCCTCGGGCGGGCAGACCTACGGCACCGGTTACGGCCAGGCACGCGGCATGGTGGAGGGCACCACCACGCTCGGCAGCAGCTATATGCTGCTGAAATTCGCCGCCACCGTGATCTCCTATATCAGTGGCATCCCCGGCGGCATTTTCGCCCCCTCGCTGTCCGTCGGCGCCGGCCTGGGCGCCTGGCTGTCACACTTCATCCCGGAAGCACCGGCCGGGGCGGTCGTGCTGTTGGGAATGGTCGCCTATTTCTCCGGTGTGGTGCAGGCGCCGATCACCGCCGCGGTGATCGTCATGGAGATGACCGACAACCAGCGCGTGACGGTCCCGCTCCTGGCGGCATCCTTCCTGGCCTTCGCCGTGTCCCGGCTGGTTTGCCGCCGGCCGCTCTACGGCGCGCTGGCACGCTACTTCCTGCATGCACAGGAGAAAACCGTGGCGGTGAACGCCGCGGATCGGCGGCACCACGGCGGCGCCTGACATAGGTCGCCTATCCGGTCAGCGCAGGGACGCGGGGGGGATCTCGGTGGCGCAATCTCCGGAGGGCAGGCGCCTGCGCTAACCGGATAGGCGACGTTCGGCCGAGAAGACGGTCGACCCAATCTCACCCCAGCGCCCATTGCGCGCTCCGCGGACGCGGGCGTCTCGACCTGCCAGGCCGCCCCGCGCCTCACTCCAGTCTCGATCCACCAACGGTAACCCGGTGCATCAGCCGCCGCTCGCCGTGATAGTCGTTCACCGCGTAATGCCAGGTCGCGCGATTGTCCCAGAACGCGACCGAACCCTCGGCCCACTGGAACCGGCAGCAGAATTCGGGCCGCTGCGCATGGCGATACAGGTAGTCGAGCAACGGACGCGATTCGTCCTCGGTCCAGCCTTCGAAACGCAGGGTGAAGCCAGGATTGACATACAGCGCCTTCCTGCCACTGCCGGGATGGCGGATCACCACCGGATGCACCGCGTCCTGCGTCGCCAGCTCCGGATTTCCGACCCGGCCTTGCAGATCGTCGTCCGGCGCCCTCCGGCTGGCCGCGCCGAATACGTGCCGGCTCGAATGCAGCGCCCGCAGTCCCGCCAGCGTCTGCTTCAAACCGTCGGACAGCGCGTCATAGGCGGCATACATGCTGGCAAACAGCGTATCGCCGCCACTCGGAGGCACTTCGCGCGCATACAGCATGGACCCCAGCGCCGGCGCCTCATCGTAACTGTGATCGGTGTGCCAACCGCCGCCGATATTGCGCTTTTGCTCCGGCTCCTTGCGCACCTCGGCGATCATCGGATAGCCCGGAGCGTGCGTGAAGAACCGGTTGATGTCGATCGGGCCAAAAAGTTGTGCCACCGAAACATGTTGCTCCGGTGTCAGGTGCTGATCGCGGAAGAACACCACGCCGCGATCGAACAAGGTGCGCCGAACAGTGTCGGTTGCTTGCTCGTCGAGGCTGGCAAGATCGACGTTGCGAATCTCGGCGCCGACCGCACCGCTGAACGGGTGGATCTCGATTTCGCTGTTCCGCATGGCGGGCTTCTCCCCTGGACGGCCGGCAACGCTACAGGTGATCCTCGATCAGCACCACGTGCAACCGCCGCGGACCGTGGGCGCCAAGTTCCAGCGCTTGCTCGATATCGGCCGAGCGGGACGGGCCCGTCACCAGCATGACGTTGCGCGGCATGCCGTCTCGTTCGGCACGCAGCAGGTCCCAGGCGTCCTCGTAGGCACCCACCAGGCGCGAGGCGCGCAGCACGGCTATCTCGGTGTCAGAAAGCAAGTTCAGCGTGGCCGGACGCTCCGCCGCGGAGGGCAGCATCAGTGTGCCGGTTTCGGCGATGCCCGCGAAGGCGTGCTGCACGCTGACCAGGTCGGAAGCCTCGGCGCGGCCTTCCCGGATGGTCAGCAGCGGGCGCGTGGACCACGGGATGCCCTGCAGCTCCGGATGCGGCGCCATGACCAGCGACGTGGGCAGGTTCTGCGCTGCAAGATAGTCGGCGACGGCCTCTGGCACCGCGCCGGCGTCCGGCACGCGGGCAATGCTGCCGAACTCCCTCTCCACATTGCGCACGAACAAATCGATTTGTTCCGGGTGGGGAATTCGCGAGCGGGCCGGGATGAGCTGCCGGGGATGGCTCGCCAGCCGCCCGCGCAGCATCGCCGCCTGGTCCGCCGGCAACGGGCCACGGCGCAGGCCTCGGCGGATGGCACCGAGCATGGTCTCGCGAGTCATGCGACAGCCGCCGTCATCGTCCCCGTTCTGCCCGCTGCCGCCTCACGTAACGAGCGAAAAACGTCTCGCCCTCCGGCGCCGGCATGTCCCGGCCGGCCGTCCAGCCGCCCGCGAGCGGCAGCTTGCCAAATCGCCCGCGCTTTCGGCCCGCAAGGCCCAGGCACCATGCCGCGACGCGCGTGGCCAGCCGATACAGCGATGGACGCCGCGCGAACCACGCCCAGAACGCCAGACCCTGCCGCATCGTGGCCGGCGTCAGGTGCCGTTCGAACTCGCGTTCCCGCCAGTGGCGCATCAGACCAGGCAGCGGAATGCGCACCGGACAGACGCTCTCGCATTTGCCGCAGAACGTGCTGGCATTCGGCAAATGCCCGGCCTGGTCAACGCCGATCAGCGACGGCGTCAGCACCGCTCCCATCGGACCGGGATACACCCAGCCATACGCGTGCCCGCCGACCACGCCATACACCGGGCAATGGTTCATGCAGGCGGCGCAGCGGATACAACGCAGCATATCCTGGAACTCGGTGCCGACCATCGCCGAGCGGCCATTGTCCAGTAGCACAACGTGGTATTCCTCCGGCCCATCAAGGTCGCCGGGCCGGCGCGCGCCGGTGGAGAAGGTCGTGTAGACGGAAAACTCCTGCCCCGTCGCCGAGCGCGCCAGCACGCGCAGCAGCGACGTGCAGTCCTCGATCGTGGGAACCATTTTCTCGATGCTCGCCAGCACGATGTGCACACGCGGCAGCGTCTGGGTCAGATCGCCATTGCCCTCGTTGGTGACGATCACGCTGCTGCCGGTCTCGGCAATCAGGAAATTGGCGCCCGTGATGCCCACATCGGCGGCGAGGAAGCGTTGGCGCAGCTTGGTCCGCGCCTCGATCAGGATGTCGCGGCGTTCGTGAAACGTGCGGTCCGCCGGCAGGTCGGTGTGCGACTTGCGGAAGGTGGTCTCCCAGTCCTCCAGATTGAGGTGGAAAGCCGGCGCGATGATATGGCTAGGCAGCTCGTGGCGCAGCTGGATGATGTATTCGCCGAGATCGGTCTCGACCGGGGTGATGCCGTGGCGTTCCAGGTGGTCGTTGATGGCGATCTCCTCGCCGATCATCGATTTTCCTTTCGTCACGGTGCGGGCGTTGGCGGCGCGGCAGATCTTTAGTACCGCATCTCGCGCGTCCTCGGCGGTGGCGCACCAGTGCAGCTTGCCGCCGGCCGCGGTCAGCCTGGCCTCGTACTCTTCCAGATAGAAGTCGAGGTTCGCCAGCGTGTGGTTCTTGATGTCGCGTGCCGTGTCACGCAATTTCTCGAACTCGGGCAGCGCGGCGGCGGCGGCGGCACGGCGGGCGATGAAGCTGGGGCCGCTGCGGGCGAGCGCCTTCTGCAGCCCGGCATCGGCGAGCGCGCCACGGGCATTTTCCTTGAACGCGGGGGAGGTGGCGATGTGCATTGCCGGCCCACATTAACCCCCTCCCGCGTGCCGCGGGAGAGGCTCCGTCGGACCAAAGCCTGACACCGACGACGCCGCCTCGAGAGAAAAGCCGGCAAACCTGGGTTTCTCCTGCATCTCAGCCCGCGTAACCCCTTGACGCCGCGGATGGCATACGCCATTTCCGGTCAATCAGGACCGATCAGGTCCGCTTAGCGAAACGCCCCCAGGCTGAAGGGTTTCGGAAGCCATGCTCAGGCTGTCGAAGCTGACCGATTATGCTGTCGTCGTGCTGGTCCGGCTGGCCGGCGCGCCGGGCGTGCAGACCTCGCCCGGCATCGCCGCGACCACCGGCATCCCCGAGCCCACCGTCGCCAAGGTGCTGAAGACACTTGCCGCAGGTGGGCTGGTCGCCTCGCAACGTGGCGCGCGCGGCGGCTACCGACTGGTGCGGCCGCTCTCGGCCATCCCGATCGCCGACGTGATCGGGGCGGTCGATGGCCCGATCGCGCTCGCCGCCTGCGTCGATGGCTCCTCGAGCGAATGCGAATCGCAGGGGCTGTGTCCGGTGCGCGGCCGATGGGACCCGGTGAACGACGCCATCCATCAGGCGTTGTCCGCCATCACGCTGGCCGACATGCAGGCCGCGGCAATCCCGCGCGCCTTCCGTGTGCCCGCTCCGGTGGCCGCTCCAGTGGCAGCCCCCGTGGCCGCCCCCGGCGCCAGCGCATTGCCCGCCGCCAACGCACTGCCCGCCGAATAAGGACCGTCATGCCTGCCGACACCGCAACGCTCGACACCGTCCAGTCCGTCACCCAGTCCGGCTACAAATGGGGCTGGGAAACCGAGATCGAGATGGACCTCGCGCCCAAGGGGCTGAACGAGGACATCATCCGCCTGATCTCCGAGCGGAAAAGCGAACCCGACTGGCTGCTGCAATGGCGCCTGAAGGCCTTCGCCGCCTGGCTGCAGATGGAGGAGCCGCAGTGGGCGCGCGTCGACCACGCCCCGATCGACTACCAGGACCTGCACTACTACGCCGCGCCCAAGAAGAAGCCCGGCCCGAAAAGCCTCGACGAGGTCGATCCCGAGCTGCTGCGCACCTATGAAAAGCTGGGCATCCCGCTGAAGGAGCGCGCCATTCTTGCCGGCGTCGATCCCGAGGCAGCACAGTCGACGCAGATTGCCGTGGACGCAGTGTTCGACAGCGTCTCGGTGGCGACCACGTTCCGCGAGACGCTGAAAAAGGCCGGCGTGATCTTCTGCCCCATCAGCGAGGCGGTGCGCGACTATCCGGAGCTGGTGCAGAAATACCTCGGCACCGTCGTGCCGGTCGGCGACAATTTCTTCGCCGCGCTGAACTCCGCGGTGTTCACCGACGGCAGCTTTTGTTTCGTACCGAAGGGCGTGCGCTGCCCGATGGAGCTGTCCACCTATTTCCGCATCAATGCGCGCTCGACCGGACAGTTCGAACGCACACTGATCATCGCCGAGGACGCCGCCTACGTCAGCTACCTGGAAGGCTGCACCGCGCCGCAGCGCGACGAGAACCAGTTGCACGCCGCGGTGGTGGAACTGGTCGCGCTGGACGACGCACAGATCAAATATTCTACCGTCCAGAACTGGTACCCCGGCGACGCGGAAGGCCGTGGCGGAATTTATAACTTCGTCACCAAGCGCGGCGCCTGCCGCGGCGCGCGGTCGAAAATCTCCTGGACCCAGGTGGAAACCGGCTCGGCGATCACCTGGAAATATCCCTCCTGCGTGCTGCATGGCGAGGACAGCGTCGGCGAATTCTATTCCGTCGCGGTGACCAACAATCACCAGCAGGCCGATACCGGCACCAAGATGATCCATATCGGCAAGGGCTCGCGCAGCACCATCGTCTCGAAGGGGATCAGCGCCGGCAAGTCGAACAATACCTATCGCGGGCTGGTGCGCGTGCTGCCCTCGGCGGCCGGGGCGCGCAATTACACCCAATGCGACTCGCTGCTGATCGGCGACCAGTGCGGCGCGCACACCGTGCCCTACATCGAAAGCCGCAACCCCAGCGCGAAGGTGGAGCATGAGGCGACCACCTCCAAAATCGCCGACGATCAGTTGTTCTACTGCCGCCAGCGCGGGTTGACAGAGGAAGACGCGGTGAACCTGATCGTCAACGGGTTCTGCAAGGACGTGCTGAAGGAGCTGCCGATGGAATTCGCCGTCGAGGCGCAGAAATTGCTCGCGGTTAGTCTCGAAGGATCGGTGGGATAAGACAGATGTTGGAAATTCGCGGCCTGGCCGCTTCGATCAACGACAAGCCCATCCTGCACGGGATCGACCTGACGGTGCCGCGGGGTGAGGTGCACGCCATCATGGGTCCGAACGGCTCCGGCAAGTCGACGCTCGCCTACGTGCTGGCCGGGCGCGAGGGCTACGACGTGACCGCCGGCGGGGCAACGTTCAACGGCGCCGACCTCCTCGCGATGGAACCCGAGGCGCGCGCCGCGGCCGGCATGTTCCTCGCGTTCCAATACCCGGTGGAACTGCCCGGCGTCGGCAACGCCAACTTCCTGCGCACTGCCCTGAACGCGCTGCGCCGCTCGCGCGGGGAAAGCGACCTCGACGCCGTGCAATTCCTCAAGCTGGCGCGCGCCGAAACCAAGCGGCTGGCAATGCCCGACGACATGCTGCGGCGGAACGTCAACGTGGGCTTCTCTGGCGGCGAGAAGAAGCGCAACGAAGTCCTGCAGATGGCGATCCTCAAGCCGAAGCTGGCGATCCTCGACGAGACCGACAGCGGGCTCGACATCGACGCGCTGAAGATCGTCGCCGATGGGGTGAACGCACAGCGCGGGCCGGATTTCTCCGCGCTGGTGATCACCCACTACCAGCGTTTGCTCGACTACATCGTGCCCGACCGCGTGCATGTGCTGTCGGCCGGCCGCATCGTGCGCTCCGGCGGCCCCGAACTGGCGCGTGAACTGGAGAAGAGCGGTTACGCCGCTGTCCAGGCGGAGGCCGCGTGAACGCGATCACCGACACCGGCGCCACTGGATTGCTCGCGCGCTACGAAGCGATCGGGAGCGCATTGCCGGGCGATCCCGCCGTTCGCGCCGCCGCGGCTCGCGCGTTCCGCGCGCTCGGCCTGCCGGGGGCCGGACGCGGACGCCGCACCGAGGCGTGGAAATACACCTCCCTCGCCCCCTTGACCGATATGCCGTTCGGCATCGAGGAACCCCCCGCCCGCACCGCCGGCACGAGCCCGCATTCGCCGTGCCTCGTGCTCCGCGCCGGCCTCTTCTCGCCGCAACTGTCATCCCCGGTCAGCGGCTTCACGCGCTTTGCCGATGCGCCCGGTTTCGGCTTGCAGGACCTGATTGCCGCCGATCCGATGCTCGCGCTGAACACCATGCTCGCGGAGGATGGCGTTGTCCTGACCGTGCCCGCCGGCGAGGACCACGGCCTGCTGTATCTGACGCAGATCGGTGTCGGCGGAACTTCAGCCCATCCGCGCCACGTGCTTCGTCTCGAGCCAGGCGCGCGTTTGACCCTGGTAGAGCAATCCCAGGGCGATGGGCGCTATCTGGCCAACCCGGTATTCGACATCCAGCTCGCCGAAGGCGCCAGCCTGACCCATATCCGAATGCTCCAGGACGATCCAGAAGCGGTCAATCTCACGGCGATATTCGTCGATGTCGCGGCGCGCGGCCAGTACGACCATCTGACGCTCAACGCGGGCGGGCGGATCACCCGCACCGACATTCATGCCTCGATCGACGGGCCCGAAGCGGCGGTGCATCTCAACGGGGCACAGTTGCTGAAGGCAAGACAGCACAGCGACTTCACGTCCGTGGTGCGGCACGCCGCGCCAAAGGGCACGTCACGGCAGACCATGCGCAGCGTGCTGGCGGACCATGCGCATGGCGTGTTCCAGGGCCGCATCGAGGTCGCCCGCGCGGCGCAGAAGACCGACGGCTACCAGATGAGCAAAACGCTGCTGCTGTCGGGCGATGCCGAGATAGACACCAAGCCGGAGCTGGAGATCTTCGCCGACGACGTGAAGTGCAGCCACGGCGCGACGGTCGGCGAGCTGGACGCAGAGCAATTGTTCTATCTGCGCAGCCGCGGCATCCCCGACGCCGAGGCGCGTTCGCTTTTGGTGCGCGCCTTCCTGGCCGAAGCACTGGAGCCGGTGGCCGACGATCGGATCCGCGCGGAGCTTGAGGCAATGGTGGATCGCTGGTGGACGGAGCAAGCCGCATGAACGTCCTGACGCGCACCGTCCCGCCGGCAAAAACCTTCGACGTGGAACGCATCCGCGCCGACTTCCCGATCCTCACTCAGAAGATCCGCGGCAAGCCACTGGTGTTTCTCGACAGCGCCGCCTCGGCGCAGAAGCCGCGCGCCGTCATCGACGCCATGCGCGACGCGATGGAAACACAGTACGCCAACGTCCATCGCGGCCTGCACTGGATGAGCGAGCGTACCACCGACGCCTATGAAGCCGCGCGCGACGCCGTCGCAGCGCTGATGAACGCGCGTGACCGGCACGAAGTGGTGTTCACCCGCAACGTCACCGAATCGCTGAACCTGATGGCGCATAGCTACGGCCGCGGCGTGATGCAGCCGGGCCAGGCGGTGGTGATCTCGGCGATGGAGCACCACTCCAACATCATCCCCTGGCAGCTTCTGCGCGACGAGCGCGGGATAGAGCTGCGCGTCGCGCCGATCACCGACGCCGGCGAACTCGACATGGACGCGTTCGAAAGGTTGCTGGCCGACGGCAAGGTCGGCCTGGTGTCGATGACGCACATGTCCAACGTGCTCGGCACCGTCACGCCGGCCGAACGCATCGTGCGGATCGCCCATGCCTACGGGGCGAAGGTCTTGTTCGACGGCGCCCAGGCCGTGGTGCACCGGCGTGTCGACGTGCAGGCGCTGGACTGCGATTTCTACGCCTGGACCGGACACAAGCTCTACGGTCCGACCGGCATCGGCGTGCTGTGGGGCCGCCGCGAATTGCTGGACCGCATGCCGCCGTTTCTCGGTGGCGGCGAGATGATCGCCTCGGTCAGCTACGAAAAATCCACCTGGGCCTCGGTGCCGCACAAGTTCGAAGCCGG